>PDWI01000271.1_pt1 | contig 82250 bp, 68 predicted proteins | sample 1430891 | NCBI WGS metagenome assembly PDWI01 (sample SAMN01162508, study PRJNA174530) | Oral metagenome, whole genome shotgun sequencing project. | biome: Marine environment; feature: Marine mammal; material: Swab sample of the gingival sulcus; isolation source: swab sample of gingival sulcus... | reverse complement strand
TATAGAAAGCGCCGTATTCGGACCAAATAACGAAATATATTTTACCGAAACCGGTATTCTTAGAATATTGCCCCAAAATTCATCTGAACCGATTGATACGGGTTTGAGAATGGGCAGAAAAATAGGACGATCTCCTGACTCTCGATATATCGTCTCTCGCAAAGGAACAAGTGTTTATAATACGGTTGACGGTTCTGTTATGAATTTTAACAATTTTAAGGGCAGCTTCTTTAATTTTTGCAGTGAACATCGTTTTACGACTATTCTTATCAACCAACCCAACATGTTCTATACTCAAGGAGATGTATATATGTATGATATAAAAACAGGCGAATCATCAATTATTTTACATGCTCTTCATTTCTGCCAAACAGGTATCCCGGATGAGGTAATTAAAATAAATACGGTGGAGGAGGATTAAAATGAAAAAAATAATTATTATGTTTTGTTTATCATTACAGGATTTACTTCTGAAAATAAAAAATATTAAGAGAGGGGGCATCCGGGATTTTAATTAATTCATATTCTATTTTTTATAATATAATGATGCATAGGCAGTTAGAATATTTTATAATTGAAAACAAAAAAATAAACATTTAAGGAGACTGTTATGTTAAAGAAAATACTTACTTCAACAACATTATTGTTGCTTTTTCTTGTTTATGTTGATGCGGAAATAATTTGGGAAAATAATTATGATCCGTTTGATGAGGAGGAAACATATCCTCGAGTAAATATGTATAATCTTACAGACGGTAATTATCTTTTGGGAAATCAATATATCATAAAAGATTCAGAAGATCAAATTATTGATGCTTGCGGTTATGTTTTAAAAATAAACGATTACGGGGAGATACTTTGGGTTGATAAAGATACTCTCAGTTTCAGCGAATCTTCAGGTGCAGCCTGCATGTTGGAAACAAGTGACGAAGGAATAATAACTGCCGGTTCATTCTATATCCTGAAAAGAGATTCTGACGGCAACCGATTATGGACTCAAGAAACAGATTACAACATTTATTCCATGTGTTATTCGCATGACAATAATATAATCACGGTCGGAAATATTGAGGACAGTCCTAATTTAAACGGAGTAATAAGAAAAATTGATAACAACGGTAATGAATTATGGATTCGTAATATTGATTCTGCAGTTATAAAAATAATCGCTTCCTCGGATAATGGCTTTTTCATTACGGGATTTAACTCTGAATATAATATATTTATTTCAAAAATAAATAATGCCGGCGATATATTGTGGACTTATTCCAAAGAAAATATGCCCGTATTTGATGCAGGATATAATATTTTGGAAAACAGTAACAATAATATTCTGATATCCGGAATACTTAACGCAGGAAGCGCAACCGAATACGGCGGATATTGCGCTCTTTTGGATTTGAACGGTGAACTTATATGGGAAAAAGACAATGCTCAAAGTCTTATGGGAACAATTCCCGGGTATGCCGTTGATTTACCGGAAGAACAAGCTTTTATTATTGAAAACTGTGTTTTGGGTCTTTACGGTACGGGCGGTATTTATAAAATAAACTATGATTATAACAGTGAACCTGAATGGATCAGTAATGAAATGTTGTCTTTTATAAAAACGGATTCGGGATTTCTTTTTTGCAGCGCTGGAGAAAACAGTTTTACGGTAAAAAAGACTGACAACGGTATGTTGCCGTCTTCCGATAATTTATTAATTAAACCGGAATCGATAATGAGCAATTACCCCAATCCTTTCAACCCCGAAACTTCCGTAAGTTTTTCTTTGCCCTCCGCCGGAAAAGTAAATTTATCGGTTTACAACACCAAAGGACAAAAGGTAAAAACTCTTGCGGATGATATTTATAAAGCCGGAAATCACAGCGTCCTTTGGAACGGCAAAGACGAAACCGGAAATGCGGTAAGTTCCGGCGTGTATTTTTATCGCCTCAATCTCGACGGAAAAACCGTCAAAACAAATAAATGTTTGTTGTTGAAGTAGAGAATCAAAATTCAAATCCCCGGCAAAAGTCGGGGATTTTTTGTTTCTTTCTTTTGTTGCAATAAAATTGATCAATAACTGATTCGGCATGAAAAATTTAAATTTCTCTCGAAATTATCGTGTAAAAAAATAAATATAAATTATCAATACAAAAAACAATAAAAATATTATCATTGACACCAAAAGCAATCAATTCATTTTTCTCGGAAAGAATATATCGGGAGGAATTATCATGAAGAAAATATTATTTCTTTTGCTTGCGTTAACAAGCTGTTTATTGCCGGGCGAGATTTTTGAAAACGAAAATATTAAAATAGAAAATTATCGAGGTTTAACGAAAATATCCAATAAATCCGGTATTTCGGAATACATAAAAGGTTTACCGGGTTTACCTTTGGCAACCGAAGTATTCGAATTGTCCAGAAACGATGTCCGGAACCTTAAATTAATTCCTCTGAACACGGAAGAGATACAACTGCCGTCTCCGGTTTTATCGGTTCAATCTGCCGTTCCGCTTTCTTTTGAAAATAAAAAAACTTTTGACCGTTCAACCGATTACAGACATAATCCTCAAGATTTTTTACGTTCTTACCGGGTTCTTCGTTCCGGCAAAAAGAATATGCTTTTCGTAACATTTTATCAGGCAATATTATCAGAAGATAAATCAAAACTTAAAATTCCCTCGTCGTTTAAAGTGATTTACGATAATGTTTCCCGAGAAAACGAAGAAGAATTTCCCGATAATTACTGCACGGAATCAGTTTCTTGGATTTTAGGAAAAAGAGAACGTCCGGAAACATCACCGAAGAACATTTTATATGTGTACGAGAAAAGTTTTGAAGAAGATGTCTTGGAGCTTAAAGAGTTCAATTCAGTAAAATTCGATAATTCCCGACTGCTTTGTTTGGACGAGATTTCCGCTTTGCCCGGTCTTGATTTACAGGATAAAATAAGAAACGGCATTAAAAATTTTGCCGAAAACAACGGTATTTCACACGTTACTTTAATCGGAGATACCGACATCATCCCCGACCGAAAACTTTTTGCTTTTGATTGCGCTTACGGTCTTTTTGAGGATGAAAACGAACTTCCCTCCGATTGGTATTATTCGGGATTAAACGGAACATGGGACGCAAACGGAAACGGCATTTACGGAGAAGACGACGACGAACCGGATTATCTTCCGGAAGTGTTTGTCTCGCGCATTCCCTCTGCAACTCCCCGAAATTTAAGAGATTACATTGATAAACTGAAAAATTATGACCGTACCGGAGAAACAAGATATAATAAGGCAGGCGGTATGAGCATGGCTCTTTGGTCAGGTTCGGACAGTCAGGTTTGCCAACAATTTATTTACGATAATTATTTTCCGGAATACTTTGACATTGATTTTAAATACGGAGAAGAAAACTCTTCGGACAAGGTTTCCGAAATGTTGGCGAAAGGTAAAAATATCGTTCAACACACGGGACACGCCAACTATTACGTTTTAAGTCTGCAAAACGGTCATCTCAGTGTCGGAGACGCAGAATATCTCGATAATAATTTCGGCGGTGTTCTTTACTCCATCGGATGCTGGTCGGCAGCAATAGACAAAGAATCGATTGCCGAAGCATTTGTTAATGTCGAAACCGAAGGATTTAACGGCTACATAGGAAACTCCCGATACGGCTGGGGAGCTCCGTCCGCCTCCGCTTTCGGATTTTCGGAATTTTACCAAAAAGAATTTTTCAGACTAATGTTTGAGGAAAAAATACACGCCTTATCGGAATTAAACATGCTGTCCAAACTCCCTTTTATCGGATATTACGAAGGAAAATCGGTTTTTAAATGGGTCGGATACGAATTGCTTTGTCTGGCGGACAGCGGATTTGAAATCTACACGGAATCCGATCCGGAATTGTACAGTTTAACTGCGGATAAAGGAAAATATCAAGTTTTCGGCAACGGAAAATCTTTGCCGAATGTCAAAGTCATAACCGATAAAGAAATAACCTATTCCGACGAGAACGGACTTTTCTCCGCCGACGAAAACGGATACAAATTATATTATGACGGATACAAACCTTTCGATTCAAAAAACAAAGACGATTTTTTGAAATTGACGGTGAAAACGCAAAACGAACTTTCTCTTGATGTCGATTTAACGGAATTTTATACGGAAAATTTATTCTATTCGATTTATGACGAGACGGGACGCTTGGAATTTTCGCTCGATAATGATAAATTTGAAGACTCTCTGAAATTTTACGGACCGAATGAAGAGAAATTCTCTTTACCGCTTTACTGCAAACCGAAAGCTGATTATTGGGAAATAAGTTCTCCCGAACAAAATTTTTCCTTGGTAACGGAATTGGATGCAGCTTATATGCACGAATTGCCCTATCTCAAAAAATCATTTTCTTTTACGGCAAATATTGTTCCCTTGAAAAAAATCATGACTCGGCAGCTTAAAGCAGTAACTTTCGGAACCGCAGAAGAAGTCGGATTTGAATTATTTTTGGATCCGGGCAAAGAAACAAATCTAACGAGTTTCGATATTCTGGATTCTGAAAAGAATAAAATAAAAACCGTTCCGGCAGAAAAACACAACAGCAATTATCTTTTGAAAACCGTTTTGCCTTTGGCAGATTTATCCCGAAACGAAAAGTTTTATTTGGATTTGTCCGACTTGGGAGAATATGAGGTTTATTATCCGTTTATCTACAATGCTCATAATGAAATAGACGAAGATTTCAACTCCGATTCCCTCATCCTCGAAAATGAATGGGAAAGATTTACCGACGACGGTTCGGATTATTGGATCGTCTGCCGTCCAGAAAATCCCGGAAATTACGAACTTTCCCTCGGAAACGTAACAATAACTGAAAATACAACCCTGGAATTTGATTATAAATTCAAAATGCCGATGTACGGAAATGACGGCGTCTTCTTTTTAACGACTTACCCGGAAAAAACAGACACGCTTTTGTTTCTGGGATCAGGCGGAGCATTAGAATATCCTGCCGTGACGGAAGAATATATTTACGGAGACAAAACACATTATACATTTGATATTTCAGATTACGCAAAAGATATTTCGGGAGAATTTAAACTCAGTTTTTTCTATAACGAAAAAATCCCGGGATTCAATGAATATGCCGTTGCGGATTCCATCGGAACATTTATCGATAACCTGAAAATATCTTCTTCCGAAAATAAAAAAGACGATTTTGCGGAAAAACATTCGAAATTGCTGATTTTCCCCAATCCCTGCTATTCCAATGATTTTTTGAGCATTCAATTTCCTGCGGAAGCCGGTTCAAATACGGAAATAAAAATATTTAACATAAAAGGTCAGCTTGTTTGGCAAGAAAATATTTATTCTGAAGAAACAACTCGGGAATCAGCTTTTTGGAACCTTAAAAATTTTGAGCAAAAAGAAGTTGCGTCAGGCATTTATTTGGTTGAAGCGAAAAACAGTCTTATCGACAAAAAGAAAAAAATAACCGTCATCAAATAAAATATTACGGAAAATTTGCAAAAGAGGGAGCAAAAAATTAAAGATTGAAAGTTAAAAAATCAGTTTTAATATTACCGTTATAAAAAGTGAATACAGGTTTTACGTTAATATTAATTTTACTTTTCATCGCTGCCGGAATCAAAAATCCGACTTTTACTCCTTTGCTTGCCAAATCCGATAATTTTTTATATATTTTTACAGCATCTCCCGTCCTCATAATCCGTTTTCCGTAAGGAGGATTGGTAAGAATAACCGAAGAATCGGGAATCTCGGAAATATCAAAAAAATCTTTTTTTTCAATCCGATAATCCGATTCATTAAAAACAGATAAATTTTCTCGGGAATCAAGAACTGATTTTACGTCAATATCAAATCCGGTTACTTTAAGTTTTCGATTATTTTTCTCAGACGGCTCATCAAAACAATGAATATTTCTTTCCGGAAACGAAGCCCAATTTTGAAAAGAAAATCCTCTGTACTTTCCGATATTAAGATCGTAAGTCATCGCAAGAGCTTCCGATAAAATTGTTCCGGAACCGCACATCGGATCGATAATATGATCAATATCGTCCCTTGCGTAAATTTCGGAAATCATGGCGGAGGCAATTGTTTCTCGCAAAGGAGCTTTTTCTTTCAAAACGGCAAATCCTCTTTTATGGAGATGCTCGCCGGAGGAATCTATACTTATCGTTCCTCGGTTTTCAACGATGCGGACAGATATTTTTTGTTCGGTATTTCCGGTTGCTTCGTTGTCGTAAATTCCGCTCAGAGTTTTCTCGACAATTTCCTTTATTTTACCCTCGTGATACAATTTTGAACGAAAAGAATCCGCTTTTATTTTAATCTTTTGAGTTGTTAAAAAATCAGACCACTTAACCTGAGAGATAAGTTTCTGCAAATCTTTCGCAAATCTTGCCTTGCCTTCCATCAACTTAATCTCGAATCCGGAAAATATTCGGCTTTTGCAATTTAATTTAACCAAAAGTTTGGGATGACCGACAAATTCAAAAAAATTTTCATTCTTCGTAAAGTTTTTAACCCCGAATTTAATCAATTCCCTTTCCGCATACTTATCCGATCCGGGCTGAAATATTCCTTTTATAACGTAAGGTTTCATATTTACCTTTTAAAAGCCGTCATAACCAAAGGCAAACTGTTTTTATCGAGAGGATCTTTTTTAAAACTGCCGAAAATTTCGTATTCCGAAAATCCGCAATCCGTTATTTTAGCGATAAGTTCCTGTTTTTTCAGGGGATAAAGTTTTATGACTTCAGAAATGCGTTTATTTTCTTTTTTAACGGTCAAAACACCCTCAAAATCAATATGACGACCGTGTTCGGGATAATGATAATACCTGTCAAATCTTATGCTGTCTGTTTCGATGACGGGAAGACGAGGCAGTTTGCAAGATAAAATAAAATCATAATTAAGAATTTGTATAATGAGAACTCCCCCGGGTTTTAAAAGTTCATAACAATTTTTCAAAAATTTATTGCTCCCGTCTTCCGAATTAATGTGAACGAAAGTATTGCCGGTACAAGCAATTACAGACACTTCGCCTTTATTTTTGACGACATCGGCAATATTTTGCAAAGAACAAACATGAAATTCGCCCTTATTTTGCGTCTTAACCCGAGCAATCTCAATCATGCTTTCGTCGAGATCAGCCCCGATAACCTCAAAATTTTGTTTTAATAAAGCGTCCGCCAAGTTTCCGGTGCCGCAACCTGCATCCAATATTAAATCATCTTTCCCTTTTAAGTAACCTCTGACAAATTCAAGCTGAGATTTCTTCAAAGGAAAAATTTCATCGTAATAACAAGCTATAGAAGAGTAAAAATCCATCCGCAATCTCCTTTTAAAGATAATTAATAAATCCGTAAAAACTTAAAAAAAGAGTAAAATGTCAAGAAGTTTAAACTGTTCATATTTTTAAAACAGAAAATAATAGTCCTTATGAGATTAAATTAACGCAAAACCTATAAATATCTTCCCTAAACAAAATAAGTTTCAACTTAATAATTTGTAAAATAAAGAATTAAGACATGTCAGAAAAAAAGTTGTTGCTTAATATTTACGTTTTAAAATAAATATCCTTTTCTTTTGATTTCAGAAGAGCAAAAAATAAAATTATCGAATTTTTCATTTCAGACAGGCAGCGGATAAGTTCGATATACAGGAGAAAAACAGAAAATAATGAAAAAAATTAAAATGTTAATCATGGATTGCGACGGAGTTTTAACCGACGGAAAAATCTCTTATGACAATAACGAAACAGAAAGAAAAAATTTCTCTGCCAAAGACGGTTTGGGAATCATGATTTTGCATCAGGCAGGAATAATTCCGGCAATAATTACGGGAAGAACCTCCCGAGCCCTGCAAAAAAGATGCAACGATTTAAAAATAGAACATCTGCATCAAGGAGTAAAAAATAAAATAAAATATGCTTCCGAATTGTTAGAATCTCTGGGTATCGAATGGGAAGAAACAGCTTACATCGGAGACGACTGGAATGATTTTCCGGTCATAGAGAAATGCGGCTTTTCGGCTTGCCCGGCAGATGCGTTCGGAGATTTCAAAGAACATTGCGATTTTGTAACATCAAGAAAAGGCGGAGACGGAGCAGTTCGAGAATTCATAGAAGAAATTTTAAAATCTGCGGGAATTTATGAAGAAACCAAACAAAAATTTATTGCCTATCTTAAGTCTCATTAGTCTGATTGCGCTGTTTTTGATGTCCTGTAAATCAGAAAAAATTGACCTTCCCGAAAATGATTTTAGAGGATTGCCGGATGAAATCGGAGAATATGTCAGCGTTACCGCAATGAAAGGAGATCAAAAACAATATCTTCTGAATACAAAATTATTCAGACGATATATCATGAAATCAACCGTTTACATGGATTCTGTTTACGTGGAGTCTTACGACGAAACCGGTAATTTATCTTCTGTTTTAGTTTGCGACAGCGCCTTGGCAGAGGAAGTGAAAAACATCATGACGGCAAAAGGCAATATTGTCATAGAAAGTAAAAACGGCGTTTTGAAAGCTGACTATTTGGAATGGGAACGCAACTCCGGAAAAATTTACGTAAAAGGCAGGGTAGAACTCAAAAGAGGCAACCATATTTTAAAAGGATACGAAATGCATACAGACATCTCTCTGGACAAAGTTACCATGATAAATGTCGAAGCAGAGGGAAAACCGGAAGAGGGAGAATTTAAATGAGAAGAATAATTGAGCTTTTGCTGTTTTTTTCAATCTCTCTTCTTTCAGGATTCGATAAAGACGAAAATTTATCGGATCGTCCTTACAAACTTGTTCACGCCGATTCTCTGGAAGTAGTAAAAATTGATTCGGCTTACGTAACCTGTCTTGTCGGAGACGTGCATTTTTTTTACGGCAATACGGAATTTTTCTCGGAATATGCCGGAATTTTTGAAGCGGAAAAAATTGTAGAATTGGAAAATAACGTTGTCATATTAGAAGACACTCTGAGACTGGAAAGCGAAAAAGTTACTTATTTCCGGAAAGACGAGATTATCAGATTACTGCATAACGTGAATATCTCTCAAACTTGCAAAGCAGATTCCTCTTACCGTACTTTCCATGCCGACAGCGTTGATTATTACCGGGAAAAAGGCGATGTTTTCGCATCGGGAGACATCAAGGTTTTTGATTCAAAAGAAAAAATGAGAGGAAGTTGCGGAGAAATGAAGTACAATCTTGAATCCGGTTACGGGTTTATGATTAAAAATCCTCATATTTCCAAAAAAGGCAAAGATTCTCTTGATATTTCATCCGAAAAAATGGAATTCTTCAGAAATTACAATAAAATTGCAGCATTATTCAACGTAAAATTATATAACGAAATATTTTCTGTTACAAGCAACTATCTTATTTATTTTTCGGATACCGAAGAAGCTCTCTTCCGGGGAAATCCGATGTTGCAATCGGAAAAAGTCAACGGATTCGCTAAAGAGTTCAGGCTGTATTTCAATAATAATGAAATAACAAAAGCAGTTTTCAAAGATTCTTCCGAGGCGTATTTTAAAATCCGAGACGAAGCTGAAAAAGAAAGTTTTGTCCTGGGAGATGAAATAAAAATTGATTTTATTGAACAAAAAGCAAGCTTCTGCGAAGCAAAAAACAATGTTAAAACCAAATTAATTCAAACTCAAACAAAGAAAAATGAATTCTTTATCAATAAGCTGCGATGTAAGAGGTTAACTCTTAATTTAAATGAAGATAATACCGTCAGAGATATATCCGTCAACGATGCTCGGAACGGAATTTATATATTTAACGATAAAAAGGATTGACAAATTTTTTTTAAATAATGAAAAATATGAGCAGGCAGTAAAAATGATTGCTTCCCGGAATATTTCTATAAACATTATCGAACTGTTTTACCGAAAAGAATGCGTATGAATCAAATTAAAATAGAAAATTTAGTTAAAATTTACGGTAACCGAAGAGTTGTGGACAAAGTTTGTCTTGAGGTAAATCAAGGCGAATGCGTCGGTATTCTCGGTCCTAACGGCGCAGGCAAATCAACAACCTTTTACATGACTCTCGGATTGGTGAAACCCGACTCCGGAGAAATATATTACAACAATCAACCCATTACCAAAAAACCGATGTACAAGCGTGCTCAACTCGGTATAGGATACCTTGCTCAGGCTCCCTCTATTTTTCATAAATTGACGGTAGAAGAAAATATCATGGCAATCATAGAAACCATCGGTGTTTCCAAAAAAGAAAGAAAACGTCTTTTGGAAGAATATTTGGCAGAATTGAATCTGACGAAATTGGCAAAACAAAAAGCTTATACATTGTCAGGCGGAGAAAGACGTAAATTGGAAATAACCAGATCCTTGGTAACCAAACCTTCATTTCTGCTTATGGACGAACCGTTTGCCGGCGTTGATCCCATTGCCGTTCAGGATATTCAGGATATTATTTTTAAATTAAAAAATGAAAGAAATATAGGAATTTTGATAACAGATCACAATGTCGCCGAAACTTTGACCATTACGGAAAGAGCTTATGTTATTTTTAACGGCAAAATTCTTTTGTCCGGAACATCCGCAGAATTGGTCAATAATCCCAAAGCCAGGGAAGTTTATTTGGGAGAAAGATTTTTACACCAGAACTTTTAACACAGGAATTCATTATGGCTAAAATACACCAGGTATTATCGCATAACATCCAGCAGAGAATGGAATTGAGACCTAAGATGTTGCAATCTTTAGAACTTTTGGTAAAACCGATGATGGAGCTAGAACTTCATTTGAAACATGAATTGATTACCAATCCTATGCTGGATATTCAGGAAGAAACAATCGAATCGGAATATGAAGAACAACCTCGGGAAACGGAAAACGATGATGTTGAAAAGACTTTGGATGAAGCAAAAGAATTAAGCGAAATTCTTGACCAATGGAACGAATATCACAGCGGATCTTACGAATCGGGAGGCTCTTTTAACGGAGAAGAAAAAGTAAAACTTGATCAATATTTACAGGAAAAAGAAGATACGCTCTCGGAATTTACCGATCAACTTTACAAATATAATTTAAAAGAAAACGAAATTGACTTCGGAATGGATTTGATAGAAAGCGTAAATTCATACGGTTTTTTGGATCCTGATTACGATATTTACGATACAGGGAAAAAATACGAACTCTCGGAAATAGAAAGCGACAATGTTCATCAAATAATCCTGCATCTTAAACCGGCGGGAATTACCGCTTTGTCAATAAGCGAATGCCTTATGGCGCAATTAAACGAAACCCAGAGTCATGATTTAATTTTAACCGGCATAATAAAAGAAGATTTCGATAACCTTATTCACAGACGCTACCGAAAAATATGCAATAAGTACAAAATATCTCTCGAAGAACTGAACGCTTACAAAGAACAAATAAGTAAGCTCGACCCCAAACCGGGATTGCGTATTTTATCAAATGAACGAGATTTTATCGTTCCGGACGTTATCATAAAAAGAATAGACAATGAATTTGAAGTTATCGTAAATGACCGGTATATTCCCAAAATGGTTTTAAGCAAACAATACAGAAAAATCATTCAATCTTCCAGAAATGACAAAGATGCGGTAAAATACGTTCGAGATAAAGTTAATTCAGCTAAATTCTTGATAAAATCTCTCTTTTTGCGAAACAGAACTTTGGAACGGGTTACCAGAACAATAATAGAAAATCAAAAAAAATATTTTTATGAAGAAACAGGAATTCTGGAACCTCTCACCTATTCGGTTATAGCTCAAAAACTTCAAGTCAACGAATCAACTATTTCAAGAGTAGTAAGAAACAAATACGCCGATACTCCGTTTGGTATTGTATGTTTAAAAGATTATTTTACTTCTTCCGCCGGAAAAGACAGAAATTACGATTCGGTTTCTCGGCAAATGGTAGAAAAACATATTGAAGAATTAACAGAAAAAGAAGATAAATCCAAACCGATAAGCGATCGAGATATTGCCGCCATATTGAAAGAACGCGGAATCAGCGTCTCACGGCGAGTTATAGCCAAATATCGGGAAGGTTTGGGCATATTAAACAGTCGTTTAAGGAGAAAAGCATGAGTAATTACGAAGTTGCGGTAATAGGCGGCGGTCCGGGAGGATACGTTACGGCAATAAGATTGAACCAATATGGCATAAATACTGTCGTTTACGAAAAAGAACGTTTGGGCGGAGTTTGTTTAAACCGGGGGTGTATCCCGACAAAAACATTGGTGAAATCAGCCGAACTTTTGAGTGAAATGAAAAGAGCCGAAGAATTCGGTCTGATTTGCGATTCCCCGAAAGTAAACTACAGTAAGGTTTTTGAAAGAAAAAACAAAGTGGTCAACCAACTTGTAAGCGGAATAGAATTTTTGTTCAAAAAAAGAAAAATAGACGTAATCAAATCTGCTGTCGAAAAAATTGAAAAAAAAGACGAATATTTTAAAATTACAACCGACAAAGGCGAAGAATCATCGGCTAAATACGTTATTTTGGCTACCGGATCCGAGCCGACAGAATTACCGTTTATGAAATTTGACGGCAAATACATCTTATCGTCTCGCGATGTCCTTAAAATGGATAAACTTCCTGAAAGCATGATTGTGGTAGGAGGCGGAGTAGTAGGTTGCGAATTTGCTTCTATTTTCAACGAGTTCGGAGTGAAAACCGAAATCGTAGAATTTTTGCCTGCATTGGCAGCAAACGAAAATCCGGACATTTCCAAACGTTTAGCCATGGCATTTAAAAGAAATAAAATAAAATTACATCTTAAAACAGCAGTAGAAGCCTGCAAAACAGAAGACGGCAAAGCCGTATTGTCTCTGTCAAACGGCAAAAACATAACTGCTGATGCCGTCCTGGTCAGCACGGGAAGAAAGCCGGTTTGCAACATTGAATTCGTAAATTGCGAGCCGACCCGAGAAAATAAAGCGATTGCTGTTGACGATCTTTTAAGAACAAACGTTCCGGGCATGTTTGCAATAGGAGACTTGACCGGTAAAATGCAATTAGCTCACACAGCAAGCAAGCAAGGATTGTTGGCTGCCGAAACAATAAAAAAAATAATGAAAGGCGAAAAACTTCCCGAAGAAAAAATTTGTTATGAAAATATTCCCCGTTGCATCTTTACTCATCCGGAAATCGGATCAGCAGGTTTAACCGAGCCTCAGGCGAAAGAAAAATATAAAGATATAATCGTCGGTTCTTTCCAATTTACCGGAATAGGAAAAGCTCTTGCAACAGGCAATACGTTCGGTTTCGTAAAAGTAATTGCCGATAAAGAGACTCATAAGCTCGTCGGAATGCATATCATAGGTCCGAATGCAACGGAACTTATCGCCGAAGGCGGTATTCTTGTTCAAACGGAAGCTTCCGCAGAAAAAGCTCTTAAAGTTGTTTATGCGCACCCTACTTTGTCCGAAGCCGTAATGGAATCAATAGAGGATCTGGAAGGTCTTTCCATCCACAAAGTCTAAGAATACGTTAAAGAAAGGAGATTATTATGCAAATTACTATCACAGCAAGGCACTTCGGTTTAAGCAATGCCATCAGAGACCATGTAAAAAAATCTTGCGAAAAACTTTCAAGATATTTTGATCAAATTATTAATATTCATTTTATTCTTTCTCTGGAAAATAATCGAACCATTGCCGAAATGACCCTTCATGCCTCTCACTTCAATCTGAAAAGCGAGACAGAACATCAGGATATGTATATTGCTCTTGACAAGACAATAGAGAGAATGGAAGCTCAGATAAAAAAACTTAAAGATAAAGTTACAGACCATCAGAAAAAACGACTGAAAGAAGATCCTCATTTTGTTTACGCCAATCTTATACACAGAAATGAAGAAAAAAAACGCAAAGTAATGAAAATAAAGCGTATCCATGCGGAAATAATGGACATTGACGAAGCTATAGAATCTCTTAACGAATCCAAAGCCCCGTATAAAGTATTCAAAAACGTAGAAACCGACAGGGTCTGCGTTCTGGTAAAAAAAGACGATGAACACTACAAGTTAATCGAGCCGTAAATTTCAGAACGGAGGGGAATTCTTTCCCCTCTTTTTTTATTATCCGAAAATTACTTTGTTTCTTTTGCGGCATTAAACATCTTAAAATAATACTCATAATTACTTGACACATATATCATTGTTTTCGTTAAAGACAGTCATAAAACAAATTAAGCAGGCATAAATGAAGAGAATAACGGCAGTTGATATAGGAGCATCAAGCATAAAAGCAATTTCCGGCTCAGTCTCGGGAGAAAGCATAAGCGCAGAACAGGTAATTTATATACCTTACAGAAGTTTTATATACAAAGAAAATACGCTGAAAGAGTATTCGTTTAACGATTTTTATTTCGAAAGCAGAGATGCTTTGAAAAATGCTCTTAATAAGTTAAACGACCGCATTCCAGCCGACTCCTTTGCCGCTTTTACCTTCAACTCAGTTTTTACTTCCGTTTATTCTAAAAAAATTAAGGCAAAAAACAAACGAGCAATAAGATATGCAGCCGATATTTTATTGAATAAAATCGATGATGATAACTCAAATACGGATTATCAGACAATCTGTTTCGATAAATCCCTGCAAGAAGCCGAAATAATGCTTTACTCTTACAAATTTCAACCGTTCGGAGAATTAAAAGAAGCCGTAAAAACTTTTGAAGGAAAAGAAGTCTTTACGGAATTTGATTCTCTTGCGCTGCTTAATTTTTATGAATACAGAAATCTTTTATCGGAAGAAAATATTATTCTTGATATAGGAGAATCCAAAACTGTCTTAATGTACCTGGAAAATAAACGTCTCCGCAATGCCGAAACGCTAAATCTTAATTGTCGCAATATGTTTGCATCCATAAGCAACAGGCTTAATGTTTCGATTTACGATACCGAAATGGATTTACAAAAGAACCGGGATTTGATGAAAATTTCAAAAGGAATAATTACCGATAATTTATCTCGTTTTGCCGTCCAAATTTCCGAAATGTTAAAAAAACAGGAATATTTTTCGGAAGAAAAAGATATTTTCGTGTCCGGAGGGCTTTTGAACAATGATCTGTTTTTTGAAATGTTAAAGGAAAATCTTCCGGCAATAAAAAGAATTTATCTGCCGGAAGCAAAATTAGCGTATAATAACAGAAAATACGGATTTTTAACCTGTATGGGACTTTTTTTTGAGTTGAAGGAGAGAATTTGAGATATAAAACCGATTTAGGAAATTATTACGAAAAAAAAATAAAAATTCCGCCCATGCTTATCTACATAATTGTCGTAACATTGATTTTAACCGCTGTCATTGTCTTGCCCAAAATGAACGACAACAAAAAGGGAAAAAAACTTAAGCAACAGGTAAATACTTATTTTCGCGATTCCTCAAATTTTGAAAAAGTAAAAAATAAAAGCAAAATTACCGAAAATATTGAAGAAAAATTTTCCGTTCCGAAAAAAGAAGAAGCAAAAGAAAAGACCATAAAAATCAAGAAAAAGGAGAAAAAATCATCCGGGAAAAATAAACCCGTAATGCCTCAATTCGTTAATTCTGTCAACGGATATGAAATTACGGAAATCACGATGAAAAAAAACAAGGAATTTAAAGTCTCTCTTAAAAAAGGAATCTCCCAAAAAACACTCGGAACAGGAGATAAAATAGGTAAATATCAAATTACGGAAATTCATCGTACCTACATCCTTTTAAAATACGGAAGCAAAATAATCCACCTGAATAATTTGAATTGAAAAAAATAAAATATTTTTCTTTTATCTTTACAAAAAAAACGGCTGTTTTTCCTTGGTATCGTTGCAGAGAGGATGAAACTGGTGTTTCAGCCGGTCTTCAAAACCGGTAACCGGCAGCTAAAACTGTCAGCGGCAGGTTCGATTCCTGCCCTCTCGGCCATATTAATTCAGCAAACTTTAATTAAACCTGTTTTAAGAAAAAAACACTAAATCAATCATTGACAAATAACTGCCGATAAAAATAAAAAATACTCCCCTATCATCAAATTTTTAAAGTCAAAACGGAGGATCTTATGAAACTCAAAGGTAAAGTACTCATAGCTCAAGGCGGCGGTCCCACGGCTGTCATTAACCAATCATTGGCAGGAGCAGTTTCGGAAGCTCGAAAATATGATTGCGTAACTAAAGTTTACGGAGCTCTGCACGGTGTCAGAGGCATTATTGAAGAAGAGTTTATTGACTTGACTCTTATCACAGACAATAATTTGGAAAAAACAGCTCAAACCCCTTCATCGGCTTTACTCTCCACAAGAGATAAACCGGACACGGATTATTGCCGAAAAATCTTCAAGGTTCTTAAAGCTCATGACATAAGATATTTTTTCTATATCGGCGGTAACGATTCCTCCGATACGGTGCGTATAGTCAGCGAAGAAGCCAAAAAAGAAAATTACGAAATGCGAGCCGTTCACATTCCCAAAACAATTGATAACGACCTTGTTCTCAACGACCACACTCCCGGGTTCGGCTCAGCCGCAAAATTCGTTGCTCAAGCTTTTCAAGGAGTGAATCTCGATAATCGGGCAATTCCCGGAGTTTATATCGGCATCGTTATGGGAAGACACGCCGGATTTCTAACGGCGGCAGCTTCCATGGCAAGAAAATTTGAAGACGACGGTCCTCACTTGATTTATTTGCCGGAAAGAAAAATTTCGCAAAAACAATTTCTCTCCGACACACAAAAAATGTATGATAAATACGGACGTTGCATTATTGCCGTTTCAGAAGGAATCATAGACGAGAACGGAGAACTTTATGCCAAACGCATGGTTAAAGAAATGGAACAAGACGCTCACGGAAACGTTCAACTTTCCGGAAGCGGAGCTTTGGGAGATTATCTGGTCGGAATGATAAAAAATAATCTGACGATAAACCGAGTACGTTGCGATACTTTCGGTTACTTGCAGCGTTCGTTCGCCGGATGCGTGTCGGAAACTGATCAAATAGAAGCAAGAGAAGCAGGACAAAAAGCCGTGCAATTTGCCATGTCATACGATAAAGACGGTTCAGTAACCATAAACAGAACATCCGATTACGGCGTTGAATATCGTCTTGCCGAATTAGCCGATATCGCAGGTAAAACCAAACTTATGCCTGATGAATTTATCAATGAATCGGGAAACGACGTAACAAAAGCGTTTATTGACTACGCTAAACCATTGCTGGGAAAAAACTTTCCGGAAGCATTCAGACTTCATGCCCCGAAAGCGGAAAAAATACTCAACAAATAAAGAGGTCTTTAATTTCCCGATAAAAAACAAACTCTTTTTCAATGAAAAAAGAAACATTTTAAAGCAGATAATAAAATGAAATCAAAAGTAAAGCTGTCAATATTATCATTGACAGCTTTTTTATTTTAAAAATTTCAGTAAAAAAAACAAATTAAAATTTTGGAGGAAAAATGTCTGAAAAACTTGTTTACGGAAATTATTCAAGTAAAGAATGCATGGATATGGAAGATAAATTCGGGGCTCACAACTATCATCCTCTTCCCGTTGTTTTGGCTAAAGGAAAAGGGGCTAAAGTATGGGATCCCGAAGGAAAAGAGTATTTTGACTTCCTTTCCGCTTACTCGGCTGTCAATCAAGGACACTGCCATCCTAAAATCGTCTCGGCTTTGACTGAACAAGCTCAAAAACTGACCCTCACCTCAAGAGCTTTTTACAGCAACAGATTAGGCGAGTACGAAAAATTCATTACAGAATATTTCGGTTACGACATGATCCTTCCCATGAACACCGGAGCCGAAGCCGTGGAAACAGCAATGAAACTCGCCAGACGTTGGGGTTACGACAAAAAAGGAATTCCCGAAAACGAAGGCATCTTGGTTTTTGCAGACGGCAATTTTCACGGACGCACCATATCCATAATCACAGCTTCCGTTGACCCGGATTGCAGAAAAGGTTTCGGTCCTTTCACGCCGGGAATAGAAAATGTTCCTTACAACGATCCTGAAGCTTTGGAAAAACTTTTTGAAGAAAAAGGCAAAAAAATTGCCGGATTTATTGTTGAACCTATTCAAGGCGAAGCGGGAGTATTCGTACCGGATGACGGTTACCTCAAAAAGTGCAAGGAAATATGTGAAAAACACAACGTTCTTTTTGTTGCAGACGAAGTTCAAACCGGCATTGCAAGAACCGGAAAACTTTTGGCATCGGATCACGAAGAAATAAGACCTGACATTGTAATTCTCGGAAAAGCCGTTTCAGGCGGCGTATTGCCCGTATCAGCCGTACTTGCCGATAAAGAAATTATGCTTTGCATAGCTCCCGGAGAACACGGTTCCACATTCGGAGGATTCCCTCTTGCCTGCGTTGTCGCAAAAGCCGCTTTGGAAGTCGTAAAAGAAGAAAAACTTGCAGAAAGAGCAGAAAAATCAGGTAAAATTTTCAGAGACGCAATGAAAGAAATCGATTCTCCCATGATAGAACTCGTAAGAGGAAAAGGTCTTCTCAACGCCATTGTCATCAAACCCCAAAACGGTAAAGAAGCTTGGGATGTTTGCGTAAAATTAAAAGAAAACGGCTTATTGGCAAAACCGACGCATCGTCATATCATTCGTTTTGCTCCGCCTCTTGTTATCTCGGAAGAAGAACTCCAAGAAGCAATAAATATTATCAAGAAAACAATTCTTTCCATGTAGAAAGAGAATTATTTCAAACCCCGTAATCAGCGGGGTTTTTTATTTTTTTTGATTAATCACAATTTTCCCGGACTTTTTATTGACAGACTGCAAGCTTAAAATTCAGTTAACAAAATTTATTTTACCGGAGGATTAATGAAGTGTTCAAGCTGCAAAAACGAACTTTCAGCAATAGAGTTTTATTGTAAAAAATGCGGTGAACTTACCGATATAATACCGGACAAGCTTTCGGCAAAAATCTGCCTCAATAAAACAGGCAAAGTCTTTGCAAAAGAAAATATCTCTTTTTACCTCGGAGTTTTAATTTTGGGATTTTTACCTTTAATTTTATCGATATTTGCTTTTGCCGACAATTATTTCATGCTTAATTCAGCAGTCCTTATATTCGGATCCGTTTTTCTTTTGCCTTTTTCTTCGCTCTCCTCTTCATCAGCAAAAGAAAAACTTAATTTCGCAGATTTCCTGAAATTATTTAAACATTATCATAAATGGTTTTCCTTGGTCTTAATTTCAGAATTATTCTATCTGATCAGTAAAATCGTATGTACCGGCAAACCGTTTTTTGACTATGTGCACGATCCTATTTTATATCCGGTGGAAGTAATACTGGGATTTTATTGGCTGGCGGTAATTTTGCCGGTTCCCTATCTTATGACCGTAAAAAAGATGAATCCGTTCAAAGCTGTTTACACTGCTTACCCAAAAGGAGATGCAACCAGATGGCAACAATTTTTCCTGTTCATAATTGTCGGAAGTTTATTTGCAGCATCTGTTTTACCTCTCGGTATCGGTTTATTGTTTTCTCTTCCTTTCATATTTCGCAATATCTTAAATTACGGTAAAATGATGGATGAAACAGGTTTGTTCAAATAATAAAAAACAATAAATTTTTCTGAGGAAATACAAATTTAAGAGACAATTATTCATTTTATATAATTGTTTTCCGTTGACATAATAAATAAAATAAAAGGTTTGGATTAAAAACATTTTAAATAACTTCCTTTGTCGTCGATAACAATGAATTATCTGTACGGCAAACAACAAATAAATTTAACCGTCAGTTATTTAATTTTTAAAAGGAGAAAGGATGCAATTACCGGAAAATATATTTGACCTGAAGATGCAGGAATTGCGAAAAATAGCCAAAGAAAATGAAATAGATATGGAAAAAGGAGTCAGCAAACAAGACTTAATTTTCAGTCTTTTTGAATTTTCCGCTACTCAAGAAGGTTTGGCATTTGTTACCGGTTGTCTTGAAATAATGGAAGACGGCTACGGATTTTTACGCTTCAAAGAAAACAGTTACAATCAGGGACGCGATGACGTTTACGTATCCTTAACTCAAATAAGAAGATTTAATCTAAAAAAAGGACACATGGTTTCCGGACCGGTTCGTTCTCCGAAAGAAGGAGAAAAATATTATGCCTTGCTTAGAGTTGACGCAATCAACGGCATGAGTCCGGAAAAGACGATTGATGCTCCTCATTTCGACAGACTTACTCCTTATTATCCGGAAGAAAGGCTTAAACTGGAAACAACTCAAAAAAATGTTTCTACTCGAATTATCGATATGTTCACGCCTATCGGAAAAGGACAACGCGGATTGATAGTGGCAGCCCCGAGAACCGGTAAAACAGTGCTGATGCAAAATATTGCGAATGCCGTTTTGACCAACCATCCGGAAGTTTACGTCATAGTGCTTTTAATAGACGAACGTCCGGAAGAAGTTACGGAAATGAAAAAAATTCTTATTCCGAAAAATTCCGAAGTTATCAGCTCAACTTTTGACGAAACATCAAAAAATCATATACAAGTTGCCGAAATGGTTCACGCCAAAGCCAAAAGAATGGTGGAATTAGGACAGGATGTGGTTATCATGCTGGACAGTATTACCAGATTAGCGCGAGCTTACAATAACGTACAGCCCTCCAGCGGGAAAGTTCTTTCAGGCGGTATAGATTCAAACGCTTTGCATCGCCCCAAAAAATTCTTCGGAGCGGCAAGAAATACTTTGGAGAGCGGCAGTCTTACCATTCTTGCTTCCGCTTTGATTGATACAGGTTCAAGAATGGATCAGGTGATTTTCGAAGAATTTAAAGGAACCGGAAACATGGAACTCGTGCTTGATCGTTCCATATCAGATCTTCGCCTCTACCCTGCCATCGATATTGTCAAATCCGGAACCAGAAGAGAAGAACTCTTACAATCTGCTCAAGAACGAAATCGTATGTTCGTTATGCGTAAGATACTTAAAACCATGTCTCCGGTTCAGGGCATAGAAACTTTGCGCAAACAAATGCTTCAAACCAAAAATAATGCCCAATTCCTCAAAACAATGAGCCAATAATCATGATGGAAATTTTGGCTCCGGCAGGTAACCCGGAGAAATTACGTTACGCCGTTTATTACGGAGCCGACGCTGTCTATGCAGCCGGTAAAAATTTCGGTTTAAGAGCAGGTTCGGGAAATTTTTCAGACGAGGAATTAAAAGCGGCAGCAGAATTTTGTCATAAAAACAAGCGTAAGATTTACGTTACCGTCAATATATTTTCCCATAACCGAGATGAATCGGAATTAAGCGAATATCTTAAGTTTTTGGAAAATATAAAAGTTGATGCCGTAATAATATCCGATCCCGGCGTACTCTATCTTGCCCGAAAGAATTGTCCCGGTCTAGACTTTCACGTCAGTACCCAAGCCAACATCACTTCATGGATGAGCGCAAAATATTGGCAAGATCAGGGAGCAAGCAGGGTTATTTTGGCGAGAGAACTCGGAATTGAAGAAATTTACGGTATCAGCGAAAAATGTCCTGATTTGGAACTTGAGATGTTTGTGCACGGCGCAATGTGCATGTCTTATTCCGGACGTTGTCTTCTCAGCGCTCATCTTAACGGAAGAGACGCAAACAGAGGAGAATGCTCGCATCCGTGCCGCTGGGAATATTCTATTGTCGAAAAAAAACGACCGGATCAAACTTTCTGCGCAGAACAAGACTCTCGAGGAACCTATATTCTTAACTCCAAAGACCTTTGTCTTATAAAACGTTTGGAAGAAATAAAAAAAGCGGGAGTTTGCAGTCTGAAAATAGAAGGAAGAATGAAAAGTCTTTATTATGCGGCAAACGTAACCAGAGTTTACCGAGATGCCGTTCATCAAGCAAATAAACCGGATATTTACCTCGAAGAACTGGATAAAGTAAGCCATCGAGTTTATTGCGAAGGATTTTTCGACGGATTTGATTCCTCCCGGACTCAATATTACGAGTCTTCGGCATACATCAGAAATTATCAGTTTTTGGGAGAAATCATAAAATCTGACGATAAATGCTCAATCGCAGCAATGAGAGCAAAATTTTCTTTGGGCGACGAAATTGAGTTTATTTTCCCGAATTTAAAGGATGATTTTATCTGGAAAGCCGATAAAATATCAACCGATACAGACGAAGATATTTCATTTACCAAACCAAATACAATAATAAAAATTCCTTTGGATCATTCGATTCCGAAGTACGGAATCATAAGAAAAAAGATATAAGAGGATTCCCGGAATGATTAACCGTCTTTATCAGGAATCAAAAGGTTATTAAATGAAGCTGAAACCGGTTTTCTTTATTATTGCCGCAACATGGATTTTTTCCGCTTTTTCTCAGGAACCATCCGATTTGGAAAAGGCTTACAACAGCATGAAAAAATCGGAATTTGAAGCTTATTTGGATACGGTAAACGTAAATTCTGACGAAGCAATTGCCTGTCGCTCTTATTATGAGGCAATAATGAGCGACAATTCCGAACAAACCGTATTCTTGCTTGAAACAATGAAAAATCTCTTTTCCGAAACAAAATACGGTCAAAAAGCTATGCTTGAATTATCCCGTTATTATATTTTAAAAAGAGATTACGAAAAAGCTTCGGCTTTGCTTAATTCAATCAATAATCCTGATCTTTCCGAGAAAAATTTTTATCTTTCCCATATCCGGTTAAAAAGAAAAAAATATGAAGAATCTGTAATTACAGCTCAGAACTTTATAAAATCCTCCGACGATGCAACAAAAAAGGAACAGGCTTATATTTTTATTGCCGAATCTTATATTAAATTAAAAAAGTTTACCAGAGCCTTAAACACTCTTCAATATTTAAAAAAATCAGAACTGCTGAAAAATTGCGCTCCGTTATGTCAGTTTAAAATAGGTTTTGCTTACGAGATGTCAGGAAATTACAAACAGGCTGCAACAGAATATAAAAAAGTAATTTCCGATTTTTCTTACACAAAATACAGTTTTGAAGCGGAAGAAAGAATCAGAAACATGAAAAAAGACAATGCGGCAAATACCGGTAAAGCAGCCGAAACCGAAGAACCTGAAACCTCTGAAACAAAGAATGAAAAAACTGTTTCAAATGCTAAGAAAGACTCTCCGAAAGTTCTTAAATTTTATTTGCAGGCAGGCGCTTTCGGATCAAAAAGAAATGCCGATAAACTTGCAAAAAAAATAATGGGCAAAGGTTACCCGGCTGCGGTTTTCCCTAAAATATTAAAAGGAAAAGAACTGCAAGTCGTGGCAGCAGGTCCGTTTGAAAAAAAACAACAGGCAAAAACGGCAAAAGAAAAATTACTTAAAGAAGATATAAGATCATTTATCATAAAACGATATTAAGGTAAAAAATGTCTAAACCGATAATATACCCGGGAGTTAAGATTACTCCCATGTTACGCCAATTTCTGGAAGTAAAAGAAGCCCACCCCGATAAATTGGTTTTATTCAGGATGGGAGATTTTTACGAAACTTTTTTTGAAGATGCAAAAACTGCCTCAAGAATTCTGGGAATAACCCTGACAGCAAGAAACAAAAACGATGAAAATCCCATTCCTCTTGCCGGATTTCCTTATCATGCTCTGAAAAATTACATGGATAAACTTGTTCAAAATAACATGAAAGTTGTCATTTGCGAGCAAATTGAAGACCCTAAACTTGCCAAAGGAATAGTCAAAAGAGATATTACCGAAATCATAACTCCGGGAGCAATTCTCGATACGCAATACATAGAAAAAAACGAATTTAATTATCTGGCAGCCGTTTATAAATCCCCCAAAAAGGATAAAACAGGTATAGCCGGCATTGATATTTCAACCGGAGAATTTATTTTTACAGAAGTTTTTTCCGAATTGGCAATCGATGAAATACAAAGAATCAATCCGGCAGAAATAGTTGTCTGCTCAAAAGAAGATGAAGAAAGAATAAAAAATGCCCGGTTAAACCCGGAACCGGTGATTTCAATGTTTGATCATTGGAATTTTGACGTAAAAGAAACCTCATCCGTTTTGCTTAATCATTTCAAAATAAACTCTCTTGAAAGTCTCGGAGCCAAAAATAAACCCTGCGGAGCAACTGCGGCTGCCTTGGCTTTGTCTTACGTAAAAAGTCTAAAAAAAGAAGAATTAAAACACATCTCAAACCTCAGATTTTATCATCGCGGCGATTATATGATGCTCGATGAAGTATCCAGAAGAAATCTGGAACTGACAAAATCAATGCGTTACAACAGCAAACAGGGAAGCTTGCTTTCTGTTATAGACAAAACTCAAACTCCCATGGGTTCGAGACTTCTGTCTTCAAATCTGATAAGTCCTTTGCTGAACCAAAGAAAAATAGAAGATCGTCTGGATGCAGTGGAAGAACTGAAAAATCAAATAATCCTGAACGAGGATTTACGGGAAATTCTCAAAGAAATAGGCGATTTAAGCAGAATTATCAGTAAAGTCGGCACCAAAAGAATAAATCCCAGAGAAGTTATCGCTTTGGGAAATTATCTTTCGGCGGCTCCCCGAATCATTGCCGTCATGAATAATTTTAAATCAAAAAAACTCAAAACTCTTTACGACAATATTTTCGACTACAACGATATTTGTTCTCTCATAAAAAATTCTGTCATCGACAATCCCTCTGCAACTATTACCGACGGAAATATTATCAGAGACGGATTTAACAATGAATTGGATGACCTTCGTTCTGTCAGCAGAGACGGAAAATCATGGATAGCGCGTTTGGAGACGGAAGAAAAAAAACAAACCGGAATCCCGTCTTTAAAAATAGGTTATAATAAAGTTTTCGGTTATTATCTCGAAGTAACGAAAACACATAAAGATAAAATACCCGAACATTATATACGAAAACAAACCCTGGTAAACAGCGAACGCTACATCTCACCTCAACTGAAAGAATACGAAAATAAAGTTTTGGGAGCGGAAGAAAGAATTAAAAATCTGGAACATGAAATTTTTACGCTTATCAGAGAACAATTGTATGAAAATATAGAAATTATGCAACAATATGTCTCTATTGTGGCGGAAATAGATGTTTTGTCGAATTTGGCTCATATCGCTTACAACAGAAATTATTGCCGTCCTGTTTTCAACGACAAAGATACACTGGAAATTATCGACGGAAGACATCCGGTCATAGAAACAATGCTCAAAAGCGGAGAATTTATACCCAATGACGTTTCTCTTAACGGCACGGATTGCCTCATTGCTCTGATTACCGGACCTAACATGGCAGGTAAATCAACTTACCTCCGCCAAACGGGGTTATTGGCAATTATGGCGCAACTCGGATCTTTCGTTCCGGCAAAATCAGCATCAATGCCGATTTTCGATAAAGTATTTACCAGAGTAGGAGCCTCCGACAATTTAGCTCAGGGACAATCAACTTTTCTGGTTGAAATGATCGAAACAGCAAATATTTTAAATTCGGCAACCAAAAATTCACTTATTTTATTGGATGAAATAGGAAGAGGCACCAGCACTTTTGACGGTCTCAGTCTTGCCTGGTCAATCGTGGAATATATCCATAACCAAAAACGTCTCCGATCCAAAACTTTATTTGCAACCCATTATCACGAATTAACGGAATTGGAATACGTTCTGTCCGGCGTTAAAAATTTTAATATTGCAGTGAGAGAATGGAATGACGAAATGATTTTTTTGAGAAAAATAGAAAGAGGCGATGCCGACCAAAGTTACGGTATTCAGGTAGCAAGACTGGCAGGCGTTCCGGATAAAGTAGTCAAAAGAGCAAAACAAATCTTGGCAAATCTCGAACAACATGAATTAAGTCCTCAAGGACTGACCAAAAAAATAAAAAAACAATTATCTCAATTAAGTCCGCAAATGGATATTTTTGAAGTCATGATAGAAAAATCCGAAGAAAAAAATGAGATAATAGAAGAAATCAAAAATGCCGATCTCGATAACATGACTCCGAAAGACGCTATGCGGTTTTTGATAGAACTGCAACAAAAAATTGAAGAGGATTAAAATTATGGCTTATTTTGTAAAAGACGCAGTAAAAATTTTAGATGATTTCGCCCCCAAAAGTTTGGCAATGAAATGGGATAATGTCGGACTTCAACTCGGTTCTCCCGAATGGGAAATAAACAGTATTCTTCTTTCTCTTGACGTTACGCCGAATGCGGTAGAGAAAGCAATTAAAACAAATTGTTCAATGATAATTTCTCATCATCCCATGATTTTTAAAGCAATAAAAAAAGTTACGGATCCCATGTATCTGAAACTGATAGAAAATAAAATTGCCGTTTATTGCGCTCACACAAACCTGGATACGATTCCCGGAGGCGTAAACACAAGATTGGCTGAAGTTATCGGATTAAAAAACCTCAGATTTTTGACAAATGAAACCGGTTCAGAACACAAATATATCAAGATTTTCATGCCGGATGACAATTTTGCGGACGTAAAAGATAAAATTCTCCGGACAAAAGCCGAAATAATCAACATAAACAAATTATTGTCGGGGAACGTAGAGATGGAAATTGCGGCAGACTCGTTTTCGCTTCCCCAATTAAACAGGATAATTTATAAAAATATCGAAAATCCGCGCTTTGTTGTTTTGAATTCGGAAAGAGAAAATCCCGGGTACGGATTAGGCGTTATCGGAGATTTGGAAAAACCGTTGTCTTTACTTGATTTTGCCCGTCGAATAAAAAAAGTTTTAAGAGTTCCCGGGTTAAGATGCTGGCCCGGTAAATATGATTTAGACAAACAAATAAAAACAGTTGCTCTTTGCGGAGGAAGCGGAACTTCCGTTTTGAAAAATGCTATGGGAAATGCCGATGTTTTCGTTTCGGGAGATTTTACTTATCATACAATTCTGGACTGTCGAATGCCCTTAATTGATGCCGGGCATTTTTATACGGAAAATCCTGTTTTGCAAGTTCTGCGCATAATGTTGGCGGAACTTGATGTCAATTTTGAATATTTATTGCCGGAAGAACACGAAATATCTAAACTGATTGTCTTATGAAAAAAATGATTCTCAGCATTGCGGCAAGCGATTCTTCGGGCGGAGCAGGCATTCACCAGGATCAAAGAACAGCGGAAAGACTCGGATTTTGGTGTTTAAACGCCTGTACGGGAATTACCGTTCAAACTTTTAACGGATTATGCGATATTTTACCTGCTCCCGATGATTTTTTTGAAAAGCAACTGAGGATTATGTTTGATAATTTTGATATTTCGGCAGTCAAAACAGGAGCTGTTTGTTCTGACAATCAACTTAAAATCATCGGTAAAGTTTTGGCTGAATTTAAGCCGAAAATCGTTGTCGTCGATCCTGTAATCGCTCCCACGCAAGGTAAATCTTTTCTGAGCGAGGATTCATCGGAAATCTACAAATCAGAAATTTTTCCGCATACCAGTCTCCTGACTCCGAATATACCTGAGCTGAAACAATTTTTCGGCATAGAATATTTTAACGAAGAAAAAATTATAAATGTTGCGAGAAAGTTTGATCTTAATTTGTACTTGACCGGCGGTCATTCGGACAACGAAAAATATATTGTCGAATATTCGGTATTTAACAATAAAATCATAAAATTGCGATTCAAAAAGAAAAATTGGCGTTATTCCCACGGTACCGGATGCGCTTTTTCGACTGCCGCCGCCTGTTTTCTCGCCTCGGGAAAATCATTTCCCGAAGCATGCATCAAGAGCAGCAAGACGGTTTCCCGACTTTTTGATTCCCTTCAATAAAAATGATTAAAATATTTTATCTTGAGTTATTTTTCTGTTGACGTATAATTTTCATTTTAAATAAAAAATCGGACATAATAAATAACTGAAAAAGAGGAAGTTATGGCAAGACCAAAGAGATGTCGTCTGGTAAATTTACCCCCGAAACACGTTGCCTTTAAACCGACAGGAATCCCGGCAAACATGTTAAAAAAAGAAATAATGACAATTGATGAATACGAAGCGATAAGATTAGCGGATTTTGAACAATTGGAACATCTGGAAAGCGCCAAATACATGGGAGTATCAAGACCGACTTTTTCTCGAGTTTTGGACAGCGCCAGATTCAAAATAGCCAAAATGCTCACGCAGGGAGTCTTACTGGAAATTGAAGGAGGAAAGATTCATTTCAAGAACAGACTTTACCGTTGCAACCGATGTCAAAGCATAATCAGATTTTCCTTGGAAGAAGAGAATATTAAATGCGCAGAATGCGGCTCCGAAGATTTAACCGACTATTTGGAGAAATACGGACACGGCGAATGTTGTCGAAAAAATATGAGAGATATGTTGCCGGCTAAAGGCAAAAAAAAATAAATTATATTTGACAAGCGAGTTAAATTGAAAAATTGATATGTCGGGAGATTTAAGATGAATAAAAAGACGGAAGAATGTCAGGTAAAAGGTTATGTGCAGGGCATAGGATTTCGGCGTTTTGTCAAAGAAACGGCTCAATTGTACGATATAAAAGGATATGTTAAAAATCTTTCAAACGGAGATGTTAAGATAATCATGCAAGGCAACTATTCCGAACTTATTTATTTCAAAAATAAAATAAAAAAGGGAAACGGATTTTCCCGCATTCAGAAAATGGACAGTTATGAAATTAAAAGCAAAGAAAGTTTTAATGAGTTCCGTATTCTCCGTTAAAACAAAGTTTATAACCTTTATTTTTTTTGTTCTTATTTACGGTAATTTTTATACTTTACAAAGTAATCCGTCTTACATAACACCTTCTAAAAAATATCATATAGTTAAAAGAGACGAAACTCTTTACACAATAAGCAAAAAATATAATATTCCGCTAAAAAAGATAAAATCATACAATAATTTACAAAACGACAAGATTTTTGCAGGTCAAAAAATTTATTTCACGCCCCGAATTCCGCCCAAAAGAGAGTTTGTTACAAAGCGAAAAATTCCCTTGGAAAAATATCATACAGTCAAAAAAGGCGAAACAATGTACAGAATATCCAAAATGTATGATTTGGAAATTATAGACTTGATGGAATATAACAATCTTGAAACTTTTAACATAAAAGAAGGACAAAAAATACTCCTTACTTCCGAAAATAAAAAAGTTTCATCTGATAAACCGCCCAAAACCGTTACTCATAAAAAAGTTACAAAAAATAAAAAAGGGAAAACCCATACAGTTAAAAAAGGCGAAACCTTATATGCAATCGCCGAAATGTACGGGATGAAAATTGCCGAATTAAAATCTCTTAATAATTTAAAAAATAACAGCCTGAAGGCAGGACAAAAATTAAATTTGACCCCGGGAGCTAAAATTGCATCTTCTCCTGCAAAATCTTCCGGCACAAATAAAAAATCATCAAATAAAAAGAAAAAAATAAAATCTTCCGATATTAAAAATCCTTATTCAAAATCTGATCTTTGTCTTCCTGTAAAAGGAAAAATATTGTCTGAATTCGGACTTCGGAATAATCGTCAACACAAAGGTATAGACATAGGAGCGGAAATGGGCGAGCCGATAAAAGCCGTTCTTCCGGGAAAAGTCGTTTTTGCCGGGAAACAACGCGGATACGGAAATGTAATTGTTTTAGAACATGATAATTACGTAATGACAGTTTACGCTCACAACGAGTCTAATCTGGTAAGACTCGGAGACATGACTGAAAAGGGACAACCGATAGCAACGATAGGAAAAACGGGAAATGCCTCTGCTCCCCACGTTCATTTTGAATACCGATTAAAAGGAAAAGCAATAAATCCCAGGGAAGTTCTTCCGCTGTAGCCGGGGAAAAGAGAAATATGTCTGATACGAAATTTTACAGAATAGGAGAAGTCGCCAAAAAACTCGGCATTCATGATCAAACAATAAGAATGTACGAAAGAAGAAGTTTGTTTAAGCCTCACAGAGATGAAAAAGGAAACAGAATTTTCCACGACCGAGATATTATTCGACTTCAGATAATTATAACTCTGACTCAGGAACTCGGGTTAAATTTGTCGGGCGTTAAGCTTGCTTTCGCTCTGGCAAGACGTTTAAAAATGTCAAACGACGAATTACTTGACTTTATAGACGACCATTTTTCCGAATTCCATATATAAGAAGAAATGTCAGGCAGTTAAATATTTGCATAAATTTACAATAAGGCTGATAAATGGAAAATATTTTTAACGATAAAGCTCTTCAACAATATTTGAACGAAATATCAAAAATCCCCGCTTTGTCGCGCGAAGAAGAGCAAAAATATGCAAAATTGGCTCAGAACGGAGATCAAGACGCAATTGATTTATTAGTTAAATCAAACCTTAAATTCGTTGTTCGGGTAGCTTCCAGGTATCAAAACAGAGGTTTGAGCTTGTCCGAATTAATAAGCGAAGGAAATATGGGACTGATAAAAGCCATCGGCATGTTTGATTATACAAAAGACATAAAACTTATATCTTATGCCGTCTGGTGGATAAAACAAAAAATAACCAGCGCCCTGTCGGAAAAATCAAACACCATAAATTATCCGTCTGCGAAATATTCACTGAAAAACCGGGTTCGCTATACTTCCGAACAAATATTCGGCAACAAAGGATATTATCCGGAACCTGAGGAAATTGCAGCCGAATTGAACGTCCCGACGGAAGCAGTTCACAAAGTACTGGCAGATAAGATAAATACACTTTCTCTCGACGTTGTTTCTTCGGGATCAAATAACCAAGACGCAAGCATCGGAGATTTTATTTCATCAGGAGAAAAATTCGATCCTAAAACTCTTTATTACAGAGAAAAATTAAGCAACAAAATAAATGATTCCATAAGCAGACTTTCAGAGCGAGAATCATACATTATAAAAGCCTATTTCGGTCTGGATTCAGGTAAAAAAAGAAATTTTGCAAAATTAGGAAAAGAACTGGGATTATCCAGAGAAAGAGTAAGACAAATTCAAAAAGAAGCTTTAGATAAAATTTTTAAAGATACTGTCGAAGAAAGAGAAAAAGACATTGATTGGATTTTAACCCAAGAATAAAAAATGATTAATAATCGGAGGATATAAATGATTAAAAATTTTGAAGAATTGATTGAAACGGTAAAAGCCGGAGAGAAGAAAACAGTTGCCATAGCCGCTGCTCAAACACCGTCCGCATTGGAAGCCGCAATTATGGCAAAAAAAGAAAATTTGGCTGACTCGGTATTAACCGGAGATAAAATTGCAATAGAAAAATACATCAAAGAACTTGATCCGGAAATGGAAGGAAAATTTGAAATTTACGATACCGGAGACGATTTGGTTGCCGCCGCAGAAAAATCGGTTGAACTGATCCACGAAGGAAAAGCTCATCTTATTTTGAAAGGAAAATGCAATACGGAAACCCTCTTGAAAGCAGTCTTAAATAAAGAAAAAGGCTTGCGAACCGGAAACATTATGAGCGATGTTCTCGCCATAGAAACTCCCGACAGAATAGTTTTAATGGGAGACGGCGGATTCTGCCCGTTGCCGGATTTGAAAGAAAAAGTGTCAATTGTTAAAAACTGTGTAAAAGTTGCTCATTCTTTCGGTTGCGAAATGCCCAAGGTTGCCATGTTGACGCATTCCGAATCAGTTAATCCCAAGATCCAATCAACTGTTGATGCCGCAGTGATCGCAAAAATGAACCAAAGAGGTCAAATCAAAGATTGTATTATCGACGGACCTTTCGCTCTCGATAACGCCATTTGTAAAGTCTCAGCCGAAATGAAAGGCATCAAATCGGAAGTTGCCGGAGATGCCGATGTTCTGGTGGTTGCCAATATCGAAGCAGGAAACCTTTTCGGAAAAACCATGACTTATTATTGCAAATTCCGAGTTGCTCACGTCGTCATGGGAGCAAAAGTTCCTATTTTAATTGCATCCAGAGCAGATACGGCGGAAATTAAATACCTGACCATGGCAATGGGAATTTTATCAGCTTAAATTTTGGAGGAAGCTCGTGAAAGCGAGCTTTTTTTATGAGTATAGAGATAATCTGCTTGGGAAAAACAAAACAAAAATTTATCGAAGACGGCATCAACGAATATATGAAGAGATTACGGAATTTTTCAAAAGTATCTTTTACCGTCTTATCCGATGTCAAACTTTCGGGATCCAATACGATTGAAATTGTCAAAAAAAAAGAAGCCCTGCTTATCGAAAAAAAACTCAAACCGGATAATTTTCTGATCGCACTTGATGAAAACGGCAAACAAATGAACTCCGTAAAATTTGCCTCTTTTCTGGAAAAAACTCTGAGACATCAAAAAATTCAAATCGTTATCGGCGGAGTTTACGGAATTGACGAGACAATAAAAAAGAAAGCCGATTTGTTATCGGGACTCTCCGAAATGACTTTCACGCATCGCATGGCAAGATTGATTTTAATAGAACAAATATACCGCGCATTTACGATTTTAAACAACAAGTCTTATCATTATTAAAAATAATAAAATCATACAAACAACAATCATAACTTGATGTTTTGCAAATGAGTTAAATAAAAAAAACAACATAGGTTCAATTTTACGAGATTTACAATATCGGAACTTATTCTTTACGAGAAAGATTTTAACCGTAATTTAATTAAAGTTTTAGAAAACTGAGTTTTCCCGTTTTTTATGTCTTTATTAATCAGTATTCTAATTTTTTTTTGGACAAGATAACAGGAAAACAAATATTGGGATCAATAAAATAAAAATGATTTAAATTCTTTATTTTAAAGGAATTGAATTAAATTATAAAATGCTTCGCAATGCGGAGAAATTTAAGAGGATTGCATGAAAAAAAAAGAAATTGCCGTAGGCGGTCAAGCGGTTATAGAAGGCGTTATGATGAGAGGACCGGAGCATATTGCCACTGCCGTGCGACGTAAAAACGGTTCCATAGATGTTTGCAAAGAAATTTTTAAAAGCGTTACTGCTTCCAATAAATTTTTCGGATTACCGATTATCAGAGGATTTGTTTCACTTATAGAGATGATGAAAATCGGGATAAAATCTTTGACTTTTTCGGCTAATCGTTACGAAGAAGATTTCAAAGAAGAAAACAACTCCGCAAAAAAGAAAAAAAAGTCCTCGCCATTTAAGGAAAAAACCGAAGAGATTATGAGTTTTATCTTTGCTTTCGGACTGGCATTTTTATTTTTTATGTATTTACCTTATCAAATTGCCGATTTTATGAATATAAGCAAAGAAAATGTTTATTTCAATGCAGTTGCAGGTTCCATACGTATTTTATTCTTTGTGTTATACGTTTGGATTATCAGTTTTATGAAAGATGTCAGAAGGGTTTTTGAATACCACGGAGCTGAACATAAAAGTGTTTACGCTTACGAAAAAAACGATAAATTAATACCGGAAACCGTTGATGCATATTCTACTTTACACCCGAGATGCGGAACCAGTTTCATTTTTTTGGTTTTATTGGTTTCCATATTTTTATTTTCGGTTATAGACACCTTGGTTGCGGTATTTTTCAATTACACTCCCGTTGCTCTGATCAGGGTTCTTTATCATTTGCCTTTTATTCCTCTTGTTTCCGGAATTTCTTATGAAATTTTGCGTTTTTCAGGTAAAAACATAAATAATTTCGCAGTTAGAATTTTTACCGCTCCCGGTCTTGCCCTGCAAAGGATTACCACCAGGAAACCTGATCACAAACAATTGGAAGTAGCTCTGGTAGCCTTAAAAGTTGCCCTTGAATTGGATTTATCCGGTCATAAAAACGTAAATTTTATAGAAAATAAGGAGAAATAAATGTTTCCTGCAGAAAAACTTGATGCTTTGAGGAAAGAATGCGAAGAATTGCAAAAGCGAGTAATAGATCCTGCCGAAATGTCCGATCAAAGAGGTTATCGCAAAATTTCCAAAAGATTTAACGAATTGCAAGCTATCATGCAATGTTACGATAAAATATTGGATTTGAACAAACAAATAGAAGAAAATAAAGAAATGCTTTCCACGGAAGAAGATCCCGATATGCTGGAAATGGTAAAAGAAGATATTGCTGATTTGGAAAGTCAATTGCCGGAATCGGAAGAAAAACTTAAAGACCTTCTGGCTCCGAAAGATCCCAACGACGAAAAGAATTGTATTGTCGAAATAAGAGCAGGAACCGGAGGGGAGGAAGCTGCCCTCTTTGCCGCCGATTTATACCGTATGTACTCTTATTTTGCAGAAAAGAAAGGATGGAAAAAAAACGAAGTCTCATCCAACGAAACGGGAATAGGCGGTTTTAAGGAAGTTATTTTTTCTCTTTCGGGAGAAAATGTTTACGGTACAATGAAGTTTGAATCAGGAGTTCATCGCGTACAGCGTGTTCCAGAAACGGAATCAAGCGGACGAGTTCACACCTCAGCCATTTCAGTTGCAGTTTTACCGGAAGCAGATGAAATTGATGTCGAAATAAATGACAATGATCTGCGCATAGACGTTTATCGCTCTTCCGGACACGGAGGACAAAGCGTCAACACCACGGATTCAGCCGTTCGCATTACTCACATCCCCACAGGCTTGGTCGTTACCTGTCAGGATGAAAAATCTCAATTAAAAAATAAAACCAAAGCCATGAAAGTCTTGCGTTCAAGATTATTGGCAAACGAAATAGAAAAAGCTCAAGCCGAGAGAGCAAATGCCAGAAAATCTCAAGTCGGCTCCGGAGACAGATCAGCCAAAATAAGGACTTATAATTTTCCGCAGTCTCGGGTAACAGATCACAGAATTAACCTAACTTCTTATAAGTTGAGCGGAGTTTTGATTGGAGAACTGGAAGAATTTATCGAAGCTCTTAAGCTTGCCTATAAACAAGAAATGATAGATAATTAATGATGATACCTGTACTTGTAATTTTACTCGTTATTTTTTTGCTTATGGGAGCTTTATTTTCCGGACTGGAAACCGGACTTGTTTCCATAGATAAACTGGAATTGGAAAAAGATTCTCATAAAGATAAAAGTAAAGCGAAAATATTGGATTTAACAAATAATCCGAATAAACTTTTCGGTTTGACTTTGTCGGGAAACAACATCGCCAACGTAACTTTATCCGCCCTTTTTGCGCGAGTTTTCGTACATGAAATCGGCTGTTTAAACGAGACGGAGAGTTCATTGATCTTATCAGGCATAGTTTTGATTTTTTCGGAAATTATACCAAAAGCTCTTTATCGTGATTTTCCCATGAGACTGGTAACTCTGACTTATCCTTTCATTAACTTTTTCTCCGTATTGTTTAAACCCTTTATTCTTTTGGTAACCTTGTACAACAAGCTTCTCGCCAAATATCTGAAAATTACCGAAAAAAATTTGGATTTAATTTCCAGAGAAGATATTCATGCCATGTTTTCCAGCAGCAAAGATAATTTGAAATTACAGGACAAACAAAAAGAAATGCTGGAAGATGCTCTGGAATTTTCAGAGTCCGTTGCAAAAAACGTTATGATACCGAGAACCGAAGTAGTTGCTTTGGAAAGCTCAACTCCTTTGCCGGAAGTTATCGCCGTTGCCAAGAAAGAAGGTTACACCAGATTTCCCGTCTATTCGGAAAATATAGACAACATTACGGGAATCTTAATAATCTATGATCTTTTAACCTGCAAAGATAAAGAAAATCATACCGCAAAAGAATTTGTGAGAGAAAGTCTTTATGTTCCGGAAACCATGGATTTAGATGCAGTTTTAAAAGAAATGCAAAACCAGAAAAAAAGTCTTGCCGTAGTAGTCGATTCTTACGGAGGCACAGCCGGCATAGTAACAACCGAAGATATTCTCGAAGAAATTGTCGGAGAAATAGAAGACGAATACGACTCAGCCGAAAATACGGAAGTTCAAAAAATAAACGAGAACAATTATATTGTTTTCGGTTACGTGGACGTGGATACCTTGAATGACGAATTTGACATGAATTTGCCGGAGGGTGATTACGAAACTGTTGCCGGACTTATTATTGATCATTTGGAAAAAATTCCGGTAAAAGACGAAAAATTTCAAATTGCCGACTGGAATTTTAAAATAGAAAAAGTGACCAATCGTAAAATAGAAAAAATAAGATTAACCCGGAAAAAACATTAAATGCTGATAAAAACAGGTATTCTGAATCCCGTATCGCCGGAGAAAGCAGAATTTATCCGAAAATGTTTTTTGGAGATAAGAGGAGACGTTATTGTTTCAGTTTCCGATAAAGCTTCCGGAAAAGACTTTATCGATTATTCAGATTATCTTTGTACGCCGGGATTCATTGATCTGCACGCTCATCTTTCTCAATTCTCAGCAAGAGGAAATTCCAATCCTCAACTTTTGGATTGGCTGAACAATTATGTATTTCCCGAAGAAATAAAATCTTTTAATCCTCCTTATGCGGAAAAGATTGCGGAAGAATTTTTCACGGAATTAAAAAAAAGCGGCACAACTTCAGTTATCGCTTACGTAAGCGCTTCGGAAAAAGCAACCGATATTGCTTTTCGACAAGCCGAAAAAGCCGGGATAAGAGTTTGGGCGGGAAATGTGCAAATGGATTGCAACGCTCCCGAAAAACTTTGCGCTTCAACAGAAGAAAATTTGAGAATATCTTTTGCTTTGTTCGAAAAATGGCATCAAAAAACACCTTTGCTCAATTATATTTTCACACCCAGGTTTGCTCCGGTCTGCTCTCGAGAATTGATGAAAGAAACCGGTGATTACGCCCTGAAAAACAAAATAAAAATACAATCTCATCTTTCAGAAAATCATAATGAAAATTTATGGGTAAAAGATTTGTTCCCGGAATGTAAATCTTATACGGAAGTTTATCTTAAATACGGGTTGCTGGGAGAAAACACGATAATGGCTCATTGTCTTCATCTCCAAGAAAGGGAAATAAAAATTATGGCTGAAACGGGAACCAAGATCGCTCATTGTCCGGAATCTAATTTATTCTTAAAAAGCGGAATATTTCCTTTAAAAGAAATCGAAAAAGCAGAACTGTCCTTCGGTTTGGGATCAGATGTTGCAGCCGGAAGTTCTCTGTTCATGCCATATCACATGAGAATAATGGATTATATGCAGATTAAAAATTATGTTCCCCCGGAAAAAACTTTTTATTCCGCCACTCTCGGATCGGCAAAGGTTTTGAACGAACATGATTCAATCGGAAGCATAGAAGTCGGGAAACAGGCTGATTTGGCGTTTTGGGAAATAAAAGATTACGCCCTATACAACAATGCCCGTAAAATTATTCAAACTATGCAGTATTTGCCTGACAAAGCAAGTCTGAAAGAATTATTGGTTGCAGGTAAAAAAGTTTTATAAAAAAATTAATGCTCCGGTCTGTTTTTTACTCATTTGATATGTGTTTAACTTTTGTTTTTCTGTTAACGTTTCTTTAAGGCACAGGCTTCTGAGAGAACACCGGGAAAGATTCGTTGCCTGACAATATGAAACATTAAACTCATAACCGCTTGCAGATTTTCTTGAAGCTTAATTCACATTTTCTGTTCCCTGACTCGCAGGATAAATATAAAAAAAAGCTGTCCCGAAAGTACCGGACAGCCTCTTTTGTTTTTAAGATTATTTCAGCAATTCCCGTAAATGTTTAACGTAAGCTTCCGCACCGCCTCTTTGATAACCGGTTTGGTTTATTACCTTAAACTCATGATCAACTAAAAGAATGGTGGGAAAACCTCTTACGCCGTATTTTTCCAACCATTTTTCGTTGTGCTTTTTGGTTTCTTCCGATTGTTTTATTTTACTGGGAAAATCAAGTTTTACCAAAACAAGATTATCTTTTGCATATTTTTTGAAAGCTTCTTTCTCAAATACTTCCTGATCAAGTTTTATGCACCATCCGCACCAATCCGAACCGGTAAAATCAATTAATATAGGTTTTTGTGTTTCTTTAGATATTTTGGCAGCTTCATCCATATCGGTAAGCCAAGTAACATCTGATTTTACGATTGCCGTTAACATGCCGATTGAAAAAACGGCTATTATTATAAGGATGAGTGTTATTTTATTCATGTTCTTCTCCGTTAAAAATTATGTGAGCTTTAATGGGAACGGCTTTTTTAAGCATTGCTGATACACCGCAATATCTGTTTTCCGATAAATCAACCGCTTTTATTATTTTATCTTTAGGCAAATTTTCGCCCTCAAACATATAATAAAGATCAATATTTTCGTAAACAACCGGATGGTCGGTCGTAAGACTCGCTTTGACTTCAATATTAAGTTTAAAATCAGTAACCCTCATTTTTCTCAAAATAGAAACGACGTCCATTCCGGTGCAACCGGCTAATGCTGTTAACATCAGACCTTTCGGACGAGGACCTTCGTCATTTCCGCCTGACTCCGTTCCTGCATCGATATAAAATTTATGATTATTAAGTTCTGCTTCAAACTTCATCCCTTCCTTAAAAGAAAGCACGGTTTTATGTTCCATAATTCCTCCCTTAAACTACTTTTTATTTTTAAGTTCCAGTTCTGCCAAAGCCTCATTAAATGACTTTATAAAACGATTTAATAAAATCACCATGTCGTCAATTTCTTCTTCAGAGAAATTTTTTATGACATTATTCATTAAAGCTATATTTTCTATACCTGAAAGAGAAACAATTTCTTCTCCTTTAGGCGTTATTTGGGTAAACCATTTTCTCCTGTCAATATTTGACGGATAACGACTTACAAAGTTTTTTCTTACCAAATTGTCCACTATACGAGTTATTCTGCTGTGCGAGACTTCCAAGCGTACAGACAAATCGTTCATGCATACGGGTTTATTTATTTCATTGAGATATTGTAACAATTGGCATTCCATGCGACCTATTTTCATGCAATGACGTTGCAGAAATTCACTGTCGGCAAATAAATTATTCAATTTTTGAGTGATGCTCAACAGCTCATCAACTTGTTTTTTCATAAAATTATCTCCATTTTTATTTTTTATATGGTAAAGCTTAATCAATAAAAATAAAATAGCAAATTAAATTTACGTGTAGATACATTTTCTTATGCGAACATATTGATAATGTTTATATTTTACTGATGTTTTATTGCAAAACAAGGAAATTACTGATTAAAAAAAATATTTTAATAAATAATAAATTTGAACGAAAAAAATTATTTGTTAATAAGTAAAAAAACTAAATAAATGTATTAAGATAATTGATAAAAAATGGCGGAGACGCAGGGATTCGAACCCTGGATACAGTTTTTGACCGTATACACGATTTCCAATCGTGCTCCTTCAACCGGCTCGGACACGTCTCCGTTTTGAACAAAATTTTAAATCGCCTTTTTTTTGTAAATCAAAAAATAAAAAAAATGCAAGAAAATTAAACTTAAGAACAATATCGGAGCTTTCCGGTTCTTTTTTCGCATTCTCGGACTTTACTTTAATAAGTTTATTCTTTGGAGAAATCTCCTTTTCCGGCGAGTTTGGAAAGTTATATTTATTCAAACGCATATTCCCGGATAATAAGCCTTAAAATATTTTTTATTTTTTTCTCAATAAAACAATAAAAAATCTTTACAATATTAATACAAAAAAAGATTTAGACATCAAAATATACAGGAGGTGCCCAATGGCTTTATCACCAGAAGCTAAAACGGCGATCATGGCAGAGTTTAAACTCCATGATTCAGATACCGGTTCACCGGAAGTACAAATCGCTTTACTCTCAAACAGAATTAAGCTGATCACCGAACACTTGAAAATTCACCAAAAAGATTACCACACAAGAAGAAATTTATTAAAGCTGATCGGTCAAAGAAGACGTTTGCTTGACTATTTAACCAAAAAAGATATTACCAGATATCGTAAAATCATTAAAGCTTTAGGCTTGAGAAGATAATAATTAAGGGGCTTTATGCCCCGTCTTTTTTAAGCAGACGAAAGTTTGATTTCCGGTTTTGAATTTTCCGAAAAGGAATGACCTTCTTTTTAGGAAAATTCAAAAATATCCGCACATTTCAAACTGTTCGTTTGTGAAATAACAAATGGAGAAATTTATGCACAATTTTAATATTATCAAGAAATCTATAGATTTTGCCGGTTCGACTCTTACGGTTGAAACGGGAAGAATGGCGAAACAGGCTAACGGTTCTGTTTTTATCACTCTCGGAGAGACTTCTCTCTTAGTAACGGCTACGGCAGCTTCCGAAGCTGCTCCCGGACAAAATTTTTTCCCTTTAACCGTTGACTATGTAGAAAAAATGTATGCCGCCGGAAAAATTCCGGGAGGTTTTTTCAAAAGAGAAGCCAAACCTTCAGTCAACGCAACATTAACAAGTCGTCTTATCGACAGAGCAATTCGTCCTCTTTTCCCGGACGGATTTTTGAATGCCGTTCACGTGGTTATCAATGTCTTGTCTTATGACGGCATTAATGATCCCGCCCCTCTCGGAATGATCGGAGCATCATTGGCTCTGCAAATCAGCGATATTCCGTTCCACGGACCGATAGGCGGAATTACCATGGGCTGTTTTGACGATGAAATAGTCGCCATGCCGTCTCTTCAGCTTCTCGAAAAATCCAAACTCGAACTCTCTGTTGCCGGAACCGAATCATCCGTAGTTATGATTGAAGCAGGAGCAGTTGAAGTTTCCGAATCCGTCATGATTGACGCAATTTATCAAGGACATGAAGAAATTCAAAAAATATGTCGTTTTCAAAATGAGTTTTCCTCAGAAGTAAGCAAAGAAAAAATGACTTTTGAAATCGATATTGTTCCGGAAGATATAACCGATTACGTAACCGAAAATTATACAACAAAAATCAAAGAAGCTTTCAGAATTACCGAAAAGTTAGATCGTTATGCCGCGCTTGACGGATTGAAAGCCGATATAAAAGAAAAAGCGGAAGAAATTCTCGGCGAAGAATTCGAAGAAAAAGGTTATTATTATTCAAGAGCTTTGGAAGAACTTGAAAAGAAACTTTTCCGTGATTCCGTAATTAAAGACAAAATCAGAGTTGACGGAAGAAAATTCGATGAAATTCGTCCCATTACCTGCGAAGTTGATATTTTACCCAGAACTCACGGATCGGCTTTGTTTACCAGAGGCGAAACTCAATCTTTGGGCACAGTTACTTTGGGAACTCCGAGCGATGAACAAATTATAGACGGTTTGGCGGAAGAATACAGAAAGAATTATTTTTTACACTATAATTTTCCTCCTTTCAGCGTCGGTGAAGCCGGATTTATGAGAGCTCCCGGCAGAAGAGAACTCGGACACGGAGCTTTGGCAGAAAGAGCTCTTCTGCCCATGATGCCCGATAAAGATGATTTTCCTTATACCATTCGTATAGTGTCCGATATTCTGGAATCAAACGGATCTTCTTCTATGGCAACTGTTTGCAGCGGGACAATGTCTTTGCTTGCCGCCGGCGTTCCTCTTAAAAAGCCGGTTGCCGGAATAGCCAACGGTTTAATTATGGACGGCGAAGAGTTTGAAGTTTTGACAGATATTCAGGGCATGGAAGACCACCTCGGAGACATGGACTTCAAAGTTACCGGAACAAGAGACGGAATTACTGCCATGCAAATGGATATTAAAATAGAAGGAATAACTCGCGAAATTATGGAAATTGCTCTGACAAAAGCATTGGCTGCCAGACTTTATATTTTGGATAAAATAGAAGCCTGCATTCCTGAAACTCGCAGTGATCTTTGCAAATACGCCCCTCGCATCGAGTCCATGAAAGTAAGAGTAGATCAAATTGCTTTAATTATCGGACCGGGCGGAAAGAATATCAAAAAAATCACCGAAATGAGCAAAGCCGATATATCCATAGAAGAAGACGGAACTGTTAAAATAGCTTCGCCCGACGGAGAAAGTATTGCAATTGCTCGCAAAATGATTTATGAATTATCTCATGAACCCGAAGCAGGAGAAATTTTTGAAGGCGAGATAGTAAGAATCGAACCTTACGGAGTATTCGTAAAATATCTCGGCGGAAAACAAGGTCTGGTTCATGTTTCTCAGATGTCTAAATACAGACTTAATCATCCTGATGAATTGATAAAAATGAATCAAAAAATTAAAGTTAAATTCATGGGACTGAAAGACGGCAAAAGCCAGCTTGCCATGAAAAATATCGAAGGAAATCCTGAATTGGAAGAAGCTCCCGAAAGAAAACCCCGTCCGGAAAGAAGCGGTAAACCGAAAGACGGTCGCAAAGATTTCGGAAGAGGCGGAAGAGGACGCGACAACGGTTCAAGAAGATAAATTAATCTGATATGATTAATTGAATATATTTGAAGCCCGATTTTTTTCGGGCTTTTGTTTATCATTGCCGTAAAAATTATCATATGCGCTTTACCTTGCGGCATAGATAGACGCTTTTGATATTTTATCCGAAAAAAGGAGGAATTTGTGAAGCGAATATACAGCGGAATTAAACCGACCGGCGAGTTGCATCTCGGGAATTATCTGGGAGCGATCAAAAACTGGATTCCCTTACAGGATAAATACGAATGTATTTTCGGTATAGTTGATTATCATGCCATGACAGCCGGTTACGATAAAGATAAAGTTGAAGATTACGTGCTTAAAATTGCCGCCAATTATTTGGCATGCGGTTTAGATCCAGAAAAGTCTGTTTTGATGATTCAGTCCGCCGTTCCGGAGCATACTGAATTGGCTTGGATTTTAAATTGTCTTACTCCCATAAGCTGGTTGGAACGCGTCCCGACTTTCAAAGAAAAAGCTCAACAACATGCCGATAATCTAAATATGGGATTAATGGATTATCCTGTTTTGATGACAGCCGACATTATCATTTATAAAGCAGAAGCTGTTCCGGTAGGCGAAGATCAATTGCCTCATATAGAATTGTGTCGGGAAATATTGAGACGATTTAACGCAAAATTCGGCACCGTTTTCCCCGAACCGAAATCGATTCTCGGAAAAATTTCAAGAATTAAAGGTTTGGACGGTTCCGCAAAAATGGGAAAATCTCTCGGAAACTGCATTTATCTGATCGAGGCTCCCAAAGAAATTAAGAAAAAAATCAATAAAGGAATTACGGATCCGGCTCGAGTATTGAAAACCGACCCCGGAGATCCGGAGAAATGCAATCTTTACGATTATCATCGTCTTTTTTCGGATGAAGAAAAATTAGCTGAAATACGAGAAGGATGTACGACCGCAGGCATAGGTTGCGTAAAATGCAAAAAGTGGCTTTATAAAAATGTTATGAAAGAACTTGAACCGATTCAATCAAAATATTCGGAATTAATTGCGAAACCTGACTATTTACGCGACATATATACAGAAGGCAGCAAAAAGGCTCGCAAAACAGCAATTGAGACAATGGAAGAAGTTAGAGATAAAATAAGTCTCAATTACAGATTCATGAAAAAATAAGATTGACACGAAATTCCTTATTTCTATTTCTGACATTATATTTAGCAAGGAGTTCAAATGTATTACTTTTTATTATTCTTGCACATTCTTGTTTGTGTAGTTTTGGTTCTTGTAATCTTGAGTCAATCATCTAAAGGTGCCGGCTTGGGCGGAGCGCTCGGAGGCGTAGCAAATAACGTTATGGGCGGACAAGGCGCTCCCGAGTTTATGAAAAAATTAACTCAGGGTTTATTTGCGGTTTTCATTATTACTTCTCTTTCCGTTGCATGGGTTATTCGCAGATCAGGAAATGAAGCTGCAAATACTTCGGCTTTGGAAAAGATAAGAAAAGAATCGGTAACTGCTCCGGCTCCGGCTGAAGAAGCTGTTGCAAAAGATTTACAAACTCTTCCGGCAAAAGCCGATCAAGAAAAAAAATAAGATTTAATTTATAAAGACTGTACGCAGAAGTGGTGGAATTGGCAGACACGCAAGACTAAGGATCTTGTGCCCACTCCCGGGTGTGCGGGTTCAAGTCCCGCCTTCTGCACCAATCTTTTCAAGCAATTAAATTTTCATAAACTTTTTTCGCAGAAGTGGTGGAATTGGCAGACACGCAAGACTAAGGATCTTGTGCCCACTCCCGGGTGTGCGGGTTCAAGTCCCGCCTTCTGCACCAATTATAAAGCTGTTCCGAAAGGACAGCTTTTTTTTATATTTAATTTATTTTCTTGCAAATTATTACCTTCTTGTGATCGGTAAACACGGATAATCATATCTTATATAAGAACATCCCTGCAAAATTGAAAGAAAATTTATGTTTTTAAAATTATTGTCACAAAAAATATGTTTTTTACCGGTATCAATATTAAAATTTTAACTGTTCTCTGCAATACACTCTTTGCAAAGACGATATCGGCAATAATCAAAATAAATCTTTAAAAGACCCTGACCGGTCAATGCCCTTTTTCTGATCAGTTTTATCTGTGATTCCGTCATAAATCTCGACATTCTGTCCGCAAGATGGTTATCAGACAAACCTGGAAAGGCAGGCAATAAACTGAAAATCTTTTTTTCCAAGTCACGGAAATTCATCTTTCTTGCATAAAGAGCAATAACAGGATAAATAATATTAAATAAAACGCTTAAAATTTTGTTTCTTCCTGTATGAAAATGTTCGGGTAAAATTGATTCTTCATAATGAAAAAAGTTTAAAAAAGAAGAAATTATCTTTTTATTGGTTATTTTACTTTCCCGATCATTGAAAACAGTCAGTATTTTACCGAAAAGATTATCGTATCCGGAAGAATAAAGAAAATCAGTAAGCTGAAGTAATCTTACAACAGGATGATTTACAGGTCTTAATCTGAAAAACTCCCATTTTATCTCTGTAAAATGTCGATTGTTGTTTATTTTATTGAAAATCTCGATCCATGCTGACTTTTGATCTTCCGAAAAAGTCTTGGGAACAGAATCGAACAAACCTGCATAGCCGATAATAAGAGCTGCCGAATCACGATATGAATATGACTTTATCTTATTAAAATAATCCTTTTCCGATAATAAATCAAAGAGTAATCCCATCTGAAATTTATTTTTACTGTAACCGAAAGCTTCAAAAATACCTCTCAAAATAAGATCAGAAAAATTTGAAAAAACAAGCTCCCCTGCAAATCGTTGTACTTTTTCTTCAAAACGTTTTAATCCTGATTTTTCCAAATCTTTCAAAATAAATGCATTTTCCTTGCGAGAGAAAAAAAGACAAAATTCGTTGGCAGGCGTAAATGATAAATTTCCAAAACGGTTATAAAGTTTTTTTATGTCATCAGATAAAAATTGTTTCATTTCCAAAACAGGTATTAATTTTCCGTCCGATGCAACAGTAAAGGGAATGTCTGAATTATGTTCGTAAACGCAATGCAAAATAACGTTGTCAAAGTAAGGATCTTTGCAATGTCCGTGAATTTCCCAATCTTTCGTTTTAAGATGGATTTCGATATCGCCCCGGTAAACTTTATCGTCGATCATAATAACCGCATCCTTGAAGTCCGGACCTCTCCCCGTATTTCTGTGTCCCTGATGGATTATTTTGATTTCCCTGTTTTGACAACTGACAAGATTGCCCGAAAAATATAAGCCGTCCCATATATGATACAGAAATTTTTCGTTAAAATCCATAACATTTCCTTTTTATTTTCAGCAATAGTTTTAGATAAAATTTATTGTTTTTATTTATCCGGGGAAGTAAATAATTATATGTCAAGTTAATTTTTCTTGTTGAAATTACTCACTAAAATCTGTAATCCTTTCTTATAAAAGAAAAAACACGGATTACAATATAAAAAAACAAATGTGTTGAAGTTCCTTTTAAACGACTTGAATCCGGTTATAAAAAAAGCCTCGGAAAATACCGAGGCTGCTATAAAATCTATTTATTTATTCTCCGCCGTGTCCGTTGCCGTTGCCGTGGTTTCCGTTGTGATCTCCGTCTCCCCCGTGTCCGTGATTATCATGTTCGCAATCAAATTCTGCATGTAATTTCCATAGATCGAAATTTTGGTTTTCAGCCGGGATAATCATTGTAAATTCAAGATTGTTTTCAATTTTTTCTGACGACTCTAAAATATTTCCGTTGGAAAGTTCTATTTGCACATGACAATTTTTAATGTTTGCAGCGGCATTATGTATTTTACCCTTTACATTAAATTGACTCTTTACGCAGGAATAACTTGCAAAAACAGAAATTCCGTCAACTTCGGTATAAGCCGTATCGTTAATTGTCCAATTTACGTTACTTCCGTATGCGTCGGCATTAGAATCAAGACCGGCTAAGGAAAATGTCTCGCAACCGGCGACAAACAATAATAATGCTGCAAGCAACAACATTAAATTTATTATTTTCATATTCTCTCTCTTTGAATTATTCAGTTTAACGATTTATTTCTTCCCATTTTTTGCTTTCCGGATATTTATTCTTCAAAGTTTTTTCCAACTCTTTAAACTCTTTATCTTTTTTATTATATTTATAAAGTTTCAATTTCAAAAAAAGCAGTTCTTCGTCGGTAATTTCTTCTTCGGCATGTTCGGAACTGACATCCAGGAAAGTTAAACCTTTTTCAAATGTTTGAAGCGCTTCTTCGTATTTTTTCAATTCAATTTGAGCTTGAGCAAGCCAGATGTAAGCGTCAAAGTGATTTTCTCTTATTTCCAAAGACTTTATGAAAGCAGATTCAGCATTTTCCATATCTCCTTTTCTATAATAAACCTCCCCCTTATGTCGCCAGGGACATGACCATTCGGGAGCTTCCTGATTTAAATAATCATATATTTTCAATGCCCGGTCGTATTCTTCCAAAGCAAGCAAAATATTAGCATAACCGAATTGAGAGCGGACAGTTAAAGAATCAAAGTTTTCTTCAAAAAATTTTAATTCGCCGTTAAATAAATCAAAATAAAAGTTTATTGCAACCAAGCGAGTATCCTCTTCGGAAACATCTTTTTTTAATTCTTTTTGAATTTCATTAAACAAATTTCCGATATTTACAGCATTTTGATCTTTTCGATAAGAGTGATAAAGGTTGAATAATTTTTCAGAACCGTAACATTCAAGCATAAGCGCTGTCAACAGCGCAATAAATATAATTTTTTTCATTTCATTCTCCGTAATTTATTGTTATATTTTTACTTTTTCGATAGTTAAAATATCTTTATTAATTTGTCAAGCTCGCTTAACTCGCAAACCGAGAAATTATTTTTTTGATTGCAGACCCGTGTTACAAAACGATTTTAAGCAGATTTCGGAAAAGTCTTGTTAAAAATACCCTTGTCGAAAAAATGGTATGTCTTTGATATTTTAATTGTAATTTTACATAAAATCGAGAAAAAATGCTTAAATTTAATTGGAAAAATAATAAAAAACGGAGGTTACATGACTGAAATTATCGGTGTTAAGGCGCGAGAAATACTTGATTCCAGAGGGAATCCCACCGTAGAAGCGGAAGTTGAATTGAATTGCGGAGTTATAGGCAGAGCATCCGTTCCCAGCGGAGCATCCACGGGAGAATACGAAGCAATAGAACTCAGAGACGGAGATCAGGACAGATATTTGGGAAAAGGAGTATTGCAAGCAGTTAATAACGTTAATACCATAATTGCTCCGGGTATTATAGGTTACGATGCCGCGGAACAGGCAAAAATAGATAAAGCCATGCTTGAAATAGACGGAACTCAAAATAAAAGCAAATTAGGAGCCAATGCCGTTTTGGGCGTTTCTTTGGCTGTGGCGAGAGCCGCTTCCTTTGCTTTGGATTTGCCTCTTTACAGATATATCGGAGGTTCGAACTCCAGAGTTTTGCCGGTTCCTATGGCAAATATTCTCAACGGCGGAAGTCATGCCGACAACAATGTCGATTTACAAGAATTTATGATAATGCCTTTGGGAGCGGAAAGTTTTAAGAATGCTTTGCAAATGATTTCTGAAGTTTTCCATACCTTAAAAGTAATTTTGCATAAGCAAGGGTACAACAGCGGAGTAGGAGACGAAGGCGGATTTTCTCCCGACTTAAAATCCAATTCAGAAGCTCTTGATCTGATTGTTCAAGCTATAGATAAAGCCGGTTATCGTCCCGGTGAAGATATTTCCGTTGCTCTTGATCCGGCTTCATCCGAATTTTTCAAAAACGGAAAATATCATTTGAAAGCGGAAAATGCAGTGTTAACGTCTGACGAAATGATTAATTATTATGCTGATTTGGTAAAAAAATATCCCATTGTTTCCATTGAAGACGGTTTGGCTGAAGACGACTGGAGCGGTTGGGAAAAATTATGCTCTCAATTGGGCAATAAGATTCAAATTGTCGGTGATGACCTTTTTGTTACAAACGTCGAACGTTTGTCTCGAGGAATAGAAGAAAAATCAGCAAATGCAATTTTGATAAAATTAAATCAAATCGGTTCTCTTTCAGAAACTTTGGACACTGTTGAACTGGCAAAAACAGCGGGATTCAAAAACGTGATCTCTCACCGTTCGGGCGAGACATCAGATTCTTTCATAGCCGATTTATCGGTTGCCGTTAATGCAGGTCAAATAAAAACAGGTTCTGCGTCAAGAAGCGAAAGAATAGCAAAATACAATCAATTGCTTCGCATTGAAGAAGAATTGGGTGAAGCTGCTCGTTTCTACGGCAAAAAAATATTCTTATAATATCGAATTGTTCATCGGGCGGAGTCGAAAATTTCGACTTCGCTTGATTTCTTCGGAGAGTCTATGATTTCAACTTCAAAAAAAAGCGAGGTGCAAACAATTCTGAAACGACTTTTGCGTCATCCCCATCAGCTTGAGACAAGAGTTTGGTTCAGAAAAGCTTTTACCTTTTTATTGCAATTAACGGATAAAGAAGTTATTATTGATGCTTTTGAACCTAAATTTATAAATAAATTTGTAAAACAAGGCACCAAAATTAATGTCAGTGTTGCCGAAGTCGATAAAATGTACGAATTTATTTATACTTTTACTTTGCAAATTATCCGAGAATGCGAATTTAACGGAACTCCTGCTTACATATGCAAAATACCGTCTCGTTATAATGTCTCGACTTCAGAGATTATCATCGAACCGGAAAAAAACGATAATGTTACGGTTTCCTTCAAACTTGGAGACCATCAATTTGTGAGAAGAGTCAAGTACATAAGCAAAGACGAGATCGGTATAGAAGGAGATTTTTACAAATACAAACAATTTATCGGAAATACCGTTTATAACATAGAGCTGAAATTACCTTTTCACCGCGTAAAAACATCAGCAGACATTATTCTTGATATTGAAAAAAATTTTTGTTTTCACGAGTATGCCGTTTCCTCTGAGATAGAAAATGCCGTTTTTTTATATGCCAAAGACATGTTTTACAGAGATTATCGACTTTACAACAAATTTAATTTATTGGAAAAACAAAATGAGGAAATTCCTTCGGAAGAAACAATTTTTGTTGAAAAAAAAGAACCGGAAGAAAATGAAACAGAAAATCAAACAAAGATTTTTATTGCGGACGATAAAGAGATTGTTACCGAATTTATTAAAAAAGTTTTAATTGCAAGAACAAATTATGCGGTTCATACCGAAACTGATCCGAAAAAAATTATTAACGCAATAAAAAAGCAAACGCCTGATCTTATTTTGCTGGATTATGACATGCCGGGCGTATCTGCGGAAAATATTTTAAAAGAAATATCTTTAATCAATGAAGTTAAAAATAAACCTGTTTTGCTTATGGATTCAGGATCGGAAGAAATAAATATAAGCGATTTAAATGTTAATGACATTTTGGCTAAACCGGTAAATTCTTCTGAACTTTTGGGAAAAATTGAAATTGCTTTGGAAGCCGCCGGTATTTCAGAAAACATTCCGGAAAGAGATATTATTCTCTGTACCGATCAGAAAGATTTAAAAATTGCTCTCTCGGCTTCTTTAGAAAACAGAAATATTCATGCTCATGAAATAGACAACCCGGGACGTTTAATCAATTTCCCTGCGGAGTACAAAACAGATTTGATTTTTATTTATCTGAAAGCTCGTTTATTGCCGATTATAACAAGCATAAAGAATTTAAAAAAATACGAAAACACAAAAATCATTGCCGTACCCAGATCGGGAACGGACTTGAAGGGATTGCGGCTTCTTGACAATAAAGATCTTATTATTTGGGATTCTTTGCCCGAGAAAGAAGAAATCATTGAAAAAATAATCCGTTTATTGGAGGAGTAAATGAAACAAATTATACTTTTTCTCTTTTTGCTGATCGCTTTAATCGGTTGTTCTTCGGAAGGAGATTTAAAAATAATCAACAAAACATCCCATGAAGCTTACATTACTTTAGATAATAAAAATTATACGCTGAATCCGGAAGAAAATATTTCTTTTTCTTACAAACTGGGAAAGAAATATCCTTTCGGAGAAAACCCGAGCAAAAAAAAACTGATTTATCTTAAAGGAGAAACATTCAGACTTTGGGATCATACGACTGATAATTTTACGGAATTTACTTATGTAACCGTTAACCGCGGCAAAACTGCGAGAATTTTTATGAATCCTACGGATGCTGCCGCAAAACTTACCAACAACAGCAATAAAATAATCTCTTATTTTGCAGTTGAAGGCGGCAAAACAAATGAAAACGTTCAAATAATCAAAGAAGCTTACAACATTAAACCGGGAGAATCGGCAATATTTTACTTGCCTTACAAAAACGGAAACGTAACTTATCATTATCGGGCTTTTGCCCAAGGCGAAGACGGCTCTTTTTATGAATCATCTTCTCCCGAACAATATAAAATTTTAACTCTCGATGACCTTATTTTAATCGAAGTAAATAATTAGGAGAAGCTTATATTTTCATATACTTTGGAAGCTCGATCAGGAAATGCCCGAGCAGGAAGAATTAAAACCGATCACGGAGAAATTTTGACTCCGATTTTTATGCCGGTAGGCACGGTCGGAACGGTTAAAACGCTTACGCCCGACGAATTGAAAGCATTGGGAGCTGAAATTATTCTCGGCAACACCTATCATCTTTATTTGCGCCCCGGCATGGAATTGATGAAAGCAGCCGGCGGTCTGCATAATTTTATGAACTGGGATTTTCCGATTTTGACGGACAGCGGCGGATTTCAGGTAATGAGTTTAAGCGGTTTGCGTAAAATTACCGAAGAAGGAGTAAAATTTCAATCGCATATAGACGGAAGTTACCATCTTTTTACGCCCGAAAAAGTTATGGAGATTCAAAATACTGTCGGAGCCGACATCATTATGTCTTTTGACGAATGTCCTCCTTATCCGGCAACCAAAGAATATGTGGCAAAATCTTTGCAAACAACTTTGAGATGGGCGGAAAGAGGATTGAATGCCCATAAGAATCCGGATCACCAGGCATTATTCGGAATCGTGCAGGGCGGAGTTCATATCGATTTGCGTCAAGAAAGCGCAGAAACTCTTATAAAGCTTGATTTTCCAGGCTATTCGATCGGAGGCTTGGCCGTGGGAGAATCAAAAGAAGACATGGCAAAAGTTACCGGATTTTTAAACGGTATTCTTCCGGAAAACAAACCCCGTTATCTTATGGGAGCAGGAACTCCGATGGATTTAATCAACAACATCGCCAACGGCGTTGATATGTTTGATTGCGTCATGCCCACCAGAAATGCCCGAAAAGGAACCGTTTTTACGAGAAACGGACGTTTGGTTATAAAAGCAGCCCGTTACAAAGCCGATTTCAATCCGATTGATCCGGAATGCAATTGTTATGCCTGTCGAAATTTTACGAGAGCTTACATAAGACATCTTTTTGCAGCCAATGAACTTCTTGCCATGCGACTGGCATCGATTCACAGTTTGCATTTTTATCTTGATCTGGCAAAAATGTGCAGACAAGCCGTTTTTGAAGACAGATTTGAAGAGTTCAGAACTGAAATGTCAATAAAATTAAAGGAACCTGTTTTTCGGTAAAATTTATGAAAACAATAAAAGATTTTAAAAAAATGAAAAAAAACAATGATAAAATCGTTATGATGACAGCATACGATTATCCGTCTGGAATTTTGGCTGAAAAAAGCGGAATCGATCTTATTTTGGCAGGAGACAGTCTGGGAATGACTGTTTTGGGCTACGATTCGACTTTAAAAGTAACCGTGGACGATATTGTTCGTCATACTCAAGCCGTAAGACGAGGAGCAAAGGATACTTTTATAATTGCCGATTTACCTTACGGATCTTATCATATTTCGAATGAAGAAACCAAAAGAAATGCTTTCCGCCTGATTCAGGAAGGCAATGCAAATGCCGTAAAGCTTGAAGGCGGAAGCGAATCAAGAATAAAATTAATATCAATGCTTACCGATTGCGAAATTCCGGTTTGCGCTCATCTCGGACTTACTCCTCAGTCGGTAAATAAATTAGGCGGTTACAAAATTCAGGGAAAATCGTTTACACATAAAAAGATTCTCCTTGAACAGGCAAAGGCAATCGAAGAAGCTGGAGCGTTCATGCTTGTTCTGGAAGGAATGCCGGAAGAATTGGCAAAAAATATTACGGAATCGACAAGTATACCCGCCATAGGAATCGGAGCCGGAAAATACACCGACGGGCAGGTTATGGTTTTTCACGACATATTGAATCTGAGCAATAACCAAGCTCGTTTTGTAAAGGTTTTTGCAGATGTCGGAACAGCAGCTCTTAACGGTTTGAAAAAATACCGCGAAGAAGTAAAAAACGGTTTATATCCGGGAAAAGAACATATTTATTATCCGTTGGATGATAAGGAGCAGAAATGAATTTTGAAGAGAAAAATAAAGAATTTGAAGAAAACAACGAAAACGATTTCGGAAATTCGAAAAAAACTTTTTTGGTTACGGAAGAAATGACTCCTGACGAACAGTTTTCGGCTGTCGGAAGAATGAAAAAGAAAATTGAAAATAATTTTCTGGAATTCGGTCAGCTTTTATCGGAAATTAAACATTCAAAAGTCTTTAAGTTCAAAGGTTATAAAACATTCAAAGAATTTGTGGAAATAGAATACAACATGGCAAGCGCCTTTGCTTCAAAATTAATATCGACTTACGAAATTTTTATCAAAGATCTCGATATTGACGAAACTTCAGCCAAAGAAATAGGTTTCGACAGATTGAACATGATTCGTCCCATGCTTAAAGACTCTTCTTACGAAGAAACAGCCGAATGGCTGAAAAGAGCAGGCGATCTTTCGGCCGCCGAACTAAGAGAAGAAGTAAAAGACGCCAGGGACAAAAAGAAAGATATGAGCAAAACCATGAAAGAAGTTTTAACCGATCAATATCTTGAAAGAATGGTAACTTTTTTTAACTGCTCGACCAAAGAATTAAATTTTAAGCTCGCTCTTTATTTCCAAGACTCTGATCTAGAAAGCATCAGAAAAACCGTTTTGGAACGTCAACGTAAATTTGAAGAAGAAACAGAAACCGAATAAACTTTAAACAATCAGAGGAAAATATGAAAAAAATGAAAATTCTTTGGATAGATGATGAAATTACCCTTTTAATGCCTTTTATTATTTTCCTTAACGAAAAAGGTTATGAGGTTAAAACGGCAACAAACGGTTCAGACGGAATCGAATATATTTTGAAAGAACATTTTGATCTTGTGCTTCTGGATGATATGATGATAGGTTTGGACGGGATCGGAACGCTTGACGAAATCAAAAAAATAAATCCGTCCATTCATGTAATAATGTGTACCAAAAACGAAGAAGAAGAGCTTATGGAAAAAGCGATTGCCGGTCAAATATCGGATTATCTTATTAAACCGATAAACCCCAATCAAATCATCATGTCAATAAAGAAAATATTTCAAGCCGATGAGATTCAAAATAATATTATCGGAGAACAATACTCAAACTTTATCGCCGATATGAACCGAGTTATCTCTGATAATCCGAGATGGAATGACTGGTCTAAACTCTATTGCGATATTTGTAATTGGGATTTGAAAATAGATAAACTTAACGATCCGAATCTTGCCCATACTCATTTTCTGGAAAAAAGGAATTGCAATACCGAATTTGCCAACTATATCGAAAATAATTATGCAGAATGGTTAACTAAAGACGAAAGACCGAATTTGTCTTTTGATATTGTGTCTCAATACGTTTCTCCTTTGCTCGATGAAGGAAAACCGGTTTACTATATCATCGTGGACTGCATGAGACTGGATCAATATCTTGCGTTGGAACCCTTTCTTAAAGAATTATTCGATATTGATTTAGATCTTTATTATTCTATTTTGCCCACTGCCACTCCTTATTCAAGAAATGCTCTTTTCAGCGGATTATTGCCGATCGAAATTGCTCGTAATTTCCCGGAATATTGGAGAGATACGGAAGAAAGCGACAACAGCAGAAACAGAAACGAACATCAATTATTGGACGAACATCTCAAAGATATAGGTTATAATCTTCAGCCTTCATCAAAATACGTAAAAATATTTAATGCCGAAGAAGCAAATTTTGTTTTAAGAAAAATAGATTCTTACAAACATGAAAATTTGGTTGTTTTTGTATATAACTTCCTTGATCTTCTTGCTCACCACAGATCCAGGGATCAAATTCTTTTGGAAGCAATTCCGAACGAAGAGGCATTCCGTTCTTTTACCAAGCACTGGTTTATTCATTCTTCTTTCTACGAAGCGTTGAAATTAATCAGCAAACAGGATGCCGCGGTCGTATTGTCCACTGATCACGGTTCGGTGAAAGTAAACAGAGCAACCCAAGTCATGGGCGACAGGGATACCAGTGTTACGGTACGTTATAAAGAAGGACGAAATCTGAGTTGCAATCCGAGACATGCCTTGTATTTAAAAAATCCCGAAGAATTCGGTTTGCCGGTAAAAAACATTGTCGAAAATTATATTTTTGCCAAAGATGATTATTATTTCGTTTACCCGAACTCTTACCATCAATATCAAAAACAATTTAACGGAACTTTTCAACACGGCGGAATTTCAATGGAAGAAATGATACTTCCGATTGCCGTAATGAGAAGCAAAAATAAATAAAACTTTTTACGAAAAGAAATTAAAAAGGACTTCTTAAATCAAGGAGTCCTTGAATTTTTTAAAAGGGAAACTTAATATTTTATTGACGATAACCGTATGACGAAAATTCTTTCAGGCTCAGTTTTTTCAATAACTGAAATTTTATATTAATTCAAGGATGTATTTTATGAAAAAATTTGAATTTTCGGCTCTTATCCTGATTTTATTTGCAGTTTTAAGAGCAGGAACGACATTTGAAGGTTCAACGCAAGGCGTAACTATTAAAAACAATGAAATTCCTTTTAACGTAACCGATATCAAAGAAAGAGACAATCAAACTTATCAGTCTGTCAGCATAAGCGGAGCTTCTTATCCGGGAGCAGGTATGCCCTCGGTTCCGATTTTCGGAAATTGGGTAATAATTCCCAACGGAGCTGATTTGTCGGTTTCCGCAGACCCGGGAAAATGTTTGATTTACCAAAACATCAATTTATTGCCGACACAACAAATGTCAGCGGATTTAATCGGAGAAAAAACTCCTCCCTTTGTCAAAAATAAAGATATTTACGAACGCAACGAAGATTTTCCGGGAGAATTTTATAAAGCGGAAACCCCGAAATACAAAAGAGGTCAAAAATCTGCAATTGTTTGGATTAACCCTTATCAATATAATCCGGTTACGAAAGAATTAAAATATTATCCTGACTTAACGGTTAATATCGAATTTAACGGGGCTGCAGAAAAACTTCCCGCAAATCTGATTTATCCCGGAATGGAAAAAGAATACCGAAAATTCGGAAAATATGCGGAAGATATTTTTCAAGAAGAAAAACCGGAAATTACTCCCGGAAACAAAAGAGAAACAGGTTGTAATTATTTGATCATCACTCACGAAGATTTTTTGAATGCGGTTGATACTTTGGCTGCCTGGAAACGTCAAAAAGGTTATAAAACGGAAATAACGACTGTAAACGAGATCGGAACAACCGCTGAAGAAATAGAAATTTACATGCGCAACGCTTTTAATGATTGGGATACATTTCCTCAATTTTTGCTGATTGTCGGAGATGCTGATTTTGTGCCGACAAATTACAAAACTGAACATCCGTCCGATTATAATCAAGGTTACACCGCTTCCGATTTATATTACGCAGATGTCAATTATCCTCATGATTTAGTAGCCGATTTAAAATTCGGACGTATTCCAGTCGAAACGCTTGAACAGGCTGAAATGATTATTAATCGTATTTTGGAATATGAAAAAAATCCTATTGCGGATCCGAATTTCTATGAAAGCATTTCTTTGGCGGGAGCTTTTCAGGACGGTTCGGAAGATTATGCTCCGGATCAATATGCCGACCGAAGATTTTGCAAGACTTCCGAAGATTTAAGAAACTATTTTCAGGAAAACGGAAAAAACGCTCAAAGAATTTATATGACTTTAAACCAATACGGCAATGCAACTGTTTATCCTAAATATTGGAGTAACGCCGGTTGGGCAGTTTTTGAAAATGATGCGCCGGGCGCGGAAATTCCCGTTGAATTGCAACGCCCCAATTTTGCTTGGGACGCAACTCCCGGAATTTTAAGTTCAGCCGTAAATCAAGGAACGTCATTTTTGATTCACAGGGATCACGGCAGCAGAGTAAGCTGGGGGGAACCGAATTACAATATCAATCATATAGATAATCTTTCAAACGGAAACAAATTCCCGATAGTCTTTACCGTAAACTGCCAAACCGGCTGGTTTGACAACGAAACCGATGACGATGATTGCAATACGGGCATGAACGAAGAATCTTTTACCGAGCATTGGCTGTTAAGCGAAAACGGCGGTTCGATAGGTTTATTTGCTTCCACCAGAGTAAGTTACTCCGGGCATAACGACCGACTTGTCTGGGGTTGGTTTGATGCCATGAATCATGATTTTATAGAATCCAATAACGGAAGTTACGGAAGCGAAGACGAGTTTTTTAAGGGCGGAGCAATTCTTAATTACGGAAAAGAATATTACATGACAAAATATACCGATAACGATGAGGTGAGAATAACCGCTCTGGAAGAATTTCATTATTTCGGCGACCCGGATATGGACATCAGAACGGAAGTTCCGTTGCAATTAGCGGTAAATCATCCGTCAAACACGATTATCGGCAACTATAGTTTAAGTGTTAATTGCAATGACGACAATGCTTTAATTTCTCTTTTGCAGGGCAATGAAGTTATTGCTTCAGGCTACCCGACCAACAGTTCTTTAATTCTTGAATTTGAACCTTTGTCAAGCATGGAAAACATTAAATTAACGGCTACCGCTCCCAACCGAATTTATTATCAAAATGAAATAGAAATCAGCTCTCCCGACGCGCCATGGGTTATTTGTACGGATTTTACGATAAATGACGCCGAAGGCAACGGGAATAATGAAGCGGAAAATAACGAAACGGTTTCCCTTGATCTCAATTTCCGCAATCTGGGGATGTCGAATGCCTCAAATTTAACCGCTTGCTTATCTTCCGATTCAGAATTTATTAACATAACCGAAAATCAAATTTCTCTTTCCGACATCAATGCCGAAGAAAACATAATCGTAACAAATCAATTTGAGTTTCAACTCCTGAACGGTGTGGAAGATCAAGCTGTTTTGCCTCTTAAAATAGAAGTTACGGACGGAAATTCGACATGGGAAAGTTGGCTCAGTCTGCCAGTTAATGCTCCTCTTTTGACTTTTGACGGCGTTTCTGTCGAAAATATTGACGGCGGATTTCAAATTGAGCCGGGAGAATCCGGAATATTTAAAATATCGTTAACAAATATCGGACACAACGTTTTGGAAAATGCCCTTTACGAACTGAGTTCGCCTGACCAAACCGTCGATTTCGCCGAGGTTCCGGCTTTTGAAGATATTAATCCGGAAGAAACTCAAAATCTCGAATTTGAATTCAGCGTATCAGAAGAAGAGGAAGACGCAAGCATTATTGAATTGACCTTTACCGTACAAACGGAAAGCTCTTCATGGAGCGTAACGGAATCATTTATAACATCCTCCGTATCGGAAGATTTTGAAACGGGAAATTTTTCCGCCATGAATTGGGTATCTGAAAATAATCAGTGGGTAATAGACAATGACGGTTATTCCGGAAATTTCTCTGCCCGATCCGCTCCGATCGGAAACAACGATTATTCAAGTCTTTCCATAGAATTAAACGTATTGCATGACAGTCAAATAAGCTTTTATTATAAAGTATCTTCCGAAAGCGGTTACGATTTTCTTATTTTCAAAATTGACGGCGCCGTTAAGGACAGCCGGTCGGGAATAACAGATTGGCAGGAAGCCGTTTTCGAGACAGAAGAAGGTATTCATACTTTTGAATGGATTTATCAAAAAGATGAGGGCGTTGCAGAAGGAGAAGACTGCGCAAAAATTGATTTCATAATCTTCCCTGCAATTAATTTAAGCTGTGTCATGCCGCCGAATTTCGAAGCTTCGCTTACGGATAATATCGTAACTTTGACTTGGGATACCCCTGTTTACGAAAGAGAAAAGGCAAACTCAAGAAATTCTCGCGATACACAATTATCGGGATTCAGAATCTTCAAAGACGAAGAACTTTTAGCCGAGATAAATGATCCGGATGCAACTGAATTTACGGATACCTTGGATGTTTTTGACGCTTATCGCTATAAAATGAGAGGAGTTTACGGAAGTTCTCAATCTGTATTTACCCCCGTCCGAACAATCCTCTATTGGGATCCGATCGCGCCTCATAACGTGAATGCGGTCTGGTCAAGCAATGATCATTCCTCGGTTGCCGTTATTTGGAGTTTGGAAACCATGGAAGACGAAGCTTTTCCGGCAACGGAAAGTTTTCAAGTTTACCATAACGGAAATTATGCCGGAAGCGTTGCAGGAGACGAACCGAAACTTTTCCTGCACGGCGATTTCATAAACGGAGAAAATCGCTATAACGTACTTGCCGTTTATGAGGACGGCTCCGTATCCGAAATGTCGGAAACCGCAATTTTTCTCGCAACGGATAACGACAATATAGATTTTGCTCCGCAATTTACCTGCTTAAAGCAAAATACGCCGAATCCTTTTAACCCGAAAACAACCGTCAGTTTTGACATTGCCGAACCGGAAGCTGATGTTGAAATAGAGATTTACAACAGTAAAGGTCAATTGGTCAAAACCTTGATTGACAAAAAAATGAAACAAGGTTCTTATCAAGAGGAATGGCAAGGAAAAGACAATAAGAATAAATCTGCTGCAAGCGGTGTTTATTTCATCAGAATGAATACAAACAACTACATCGGGACAAAAAAAATTCTTCTTTTGAAATAAAGACTTCCTAAAAACGCAAAAACTTTTGTTTAAGAGGACACCAAGTCCTCTTTTTTTTATTTTACATTATCTGTATTACATTTTTATGCCGTGAGATCGGCAGTATAGGTTTTTGCGGGAAAATCCTGAAAATTTAAAATTTCTCATTAAAATACTCAATCAGAAGGCAAAAATTGAAATATGGCGTTATTCCCAAAAATTAAATCCCGTATTTACCCGGAAAACGATGATTTTTGGTATTATCTTTAATTATCGTATTCCGGAGAAGAGCGAACATCGGAATTGCCGTTCCTTTTTACAGAATAAAATATTTCAAACGTTTATTTTATGTTTTTGCATCAAAAAACTCCCTCTTACTTTCTGTTATCCGATTATCTGTTCAAACCTCTTAACTCAGACAAAAAAATAACCAACGCATTAATTATGAATAAATCAGATGATTAATGCGAAATAAAAATAAGCAGCAATATGCAAAATTTTGCAGTAAAAATAAAGCAGCGAGGCTGAAAAATAATTTCATTTCTAAATTTATTGTGTCCAAGATAAGTTGAAAACAAAAAGATTCTGATTGTTTTTAAAATAAAAAAAACGATTGACAATATAATGCAAAAAAAATGATTAGTTATATAATTTTTTAAAAAAATAATGACTGTCAATCAGTCAAAAGTTCTTTATCAAAAAAGATAAAAAGGAGAAAAAATTATGAAGAAAACAAAATTATTAACCCTGACATTGGCTTTGTTGGCATTAAGCAGTCTGTTCGGGTTAGAAATTGTACAGCAACAAGATATTACCGAGACGACAGGTAATCAAACAATGACTTTTGAGAAGTTTCATAATCCCGACGGAGATCTTACGCTTGAAGATGTTCAAATCATTATGTTTACTACTGTTGACAGCGGCTATGCCAGTGCTGACAATGACGGAGCAACTCCTGCTAATGTAACTGTAAGACTCGGCGCTCAATTCCAATTAAACTCAACAGATGTTAATGTATTGAACGAACAATTCCAAAACATATGGAACTATATAACAGCAACAACTTGGAATGATCCTCTTCAGCCGGAAAACGGTGACGGCAATACATTTGATCCGACAGCTCCTGACGGAGTAAGCCATGAAGGCGAACATCAGGAAAGCACTGTATCAGGCAGTATTAATCAGATGTTGCGTCCCAGTTATCAAGGTCCCGGAACATTTAACTTTACATTAATCAAATCACAATCCAACACTATTGAAGGCGGCGGCTCCAATGTTGACGGTCAATTTGGCGGTACCAATATTGGCGGTTACGTAAAGTTAGTCTATTTATATTCCGATCCGAATGCTGACCCCGAGCTTCCCGTTGAATTTTCAACATTCAGCCTCGCTCAATCCGGAGATGACGTAAGCGTAAAATGGGTTACTCAAACCGAAAGCGACATGAGAGGATTTTATGTCTTGAAAAGCGAAACCGAAAATTTGGAATCAGCAAACAAGATTTCTGATTTAATTCCGGCTTCCAATACAACTTTTGCTCATGAATATGTTTGCCAAGACAACGCAGTTGAACCGAACAAACGTTATTGGTATTGGGTAGAAGCTGTTTCTTTAAGCGATAATTCCACTTTCACTCAATCTCAATCTATCTTATTGGAAGAAGAAACCCAGCCTGAGGAAGCAGTTCCGGAAGCAGAATTGACTACAGGAATTCAAGATGTTTATCCTAATCCTTTCAATCCGCCTGTAAACATTTCTTTCTACATTGATGAAAATAACGCAGAATCAAATGCAAACATCGAAATTTATAACGTAAAAGGACAAAAAGTCTACGTAAGAAATCTCGGAAAGAAAGGCGAAGGTCTTCATACAATCAGCTGGAACGGTAATGACGAAGACGGAAAAGAATGCGGAAGCGGAATGTACTTTGTAAAATTCAACGCAGGTTCTCATCACTCTTTCCAAAAATCAATCAAATTGAAATAAGCTGAAGAATCTTAATTTATACAAGCCGAGATCTTTGGGTCTCGGCTTTTTTTTTATGGCAAAAAACTGACATTTATGTTTTCGGGAAATAAATTTCTTCTGAGAAATATTTTATTTTATAAAAACCGATAAATATAAAAATTGTAAAAAATCTTATATTTGCTTAATTCTTTCTTTTAATATTTTATTCCTGTCCCGGAATTCTATTTTTTATTAAGGCAAAATCTCGGATAAAAAAACAGAGTACAAAATATTCTAACTCATTATAAAGAAAGATAATGGGCATAAAAAAACAATATAATAATAAATTATATGACAATGTAAAATATTTATTTAAGAAAAATGAATTGACCAGTATACCATATTTACTTGTTTTGCAATTCTAAAAAATTATTTAATTCAGGTTAATAAATATAAAAATGCTTATTCATCTGAAAAAAAGGAAAAATCATGAAAAATCACATTCTTATTATACTGCTTATTTTAATTGCATCTCCGTCTTTTGCGCAAACTCCCGAATGGGATTTTATAAAAAAAACCGGCGGGGGAAATTCTGATTACGGAAACTCCATAGCTGTCGATGATCAAGGAAACTTATATATCACAGGTTCTTTTTCCGGAAACGCAACTTTTGGCGATATAACACTTTATTCAGAAGGGAATGATGATATTTTCATCGCAAAAGCAGATAATAACGGAAATTGGCTATGGGCAAAGAGAGCGGGAAGCTCAAGATATGATTACGGGAAAAGCATAGCTGTCGATGATCAAGGAAACTTATATATTACAGGTTCCTTTTACGGAAACGCAAATTTCGGAAATATAACACTTTATTCAGCAGGAGTCAGTGATATTTTCATTGCAAAAACAGATAATAACGGAAACTGGTTATGGGCAAAAAGAGCAGGCGGAACAAGTTATGATTACGGAAAAGGCATAGCTGTCGATGATCAAGGAAACTTATATATTACAGGTTATTTTAAAGGAACAGCAACCTTCGGCTCAACAAATCTGACCTCCAAAGGAAATTATGATATGTTCATAATAAAATCAAACAATGAAGGTAACTTTATCCGGGTAAAGGGAGCAGGCGGAACCAATTCTGATCAGGGAAACGCCATAGCTGTCGATAATCAAGGCAACTTATATGTTACAGGTATTTTTAGGGGAAGCGCAACTTTCGGAGATATAACCCTTAATTCACCAAACTTTTATACTGATATATTCATAACAAAATCAGACAATGAAGGTAATTTTATTTGGGCAAAGAGAGCCGGAGGAGAAGATTCTGATTACGGAAACTCCATAGCTGTCGATAAGCAAGGAAACTCCTATGTTACAGGTATTTTTAGGGGAAGCGCAACTTTCGGAGATATAACCCTTAATTCGCCAAACTTTTATACTGATATATTCATAACAAAATCAGACAATAAAGGTAATTTTATTTGGGCAAAGAGAGCCGGAGGAGAAAATTATGATTACGGAAACTCCATAGCTGTCGATGATCAAGGCAATTCATATATTACGGGTTATTTTAAAGGAACAGCAACTTTCGGAACGACAGTTCTTAATTACTCAAACGAATATGATATATTTGCAGCCAAAACAGATAAAGACGGCAATTGGTTATGGGCAAAAAAAACAGGTAAATCAGAGAATGACGAAGGACGAGGCATAGCTGTCGATAACGGGGGGAATTCATATATTACAGGTCATATTGCAGAGCCGAAAAACTCAGGAAAAAACAAATCTGCAGACATAGGCAATACCGATATATTTATTGCTAAATTAAGAGAAGATGATCAAAGCTTGCCGACAGAATTTTCAACATTCAGTCTTACTCAATCTGGAGACGACGTAAGCGTAAAATGGGTTACTCAAACAGAAAACGACCTGAGAGGATTCTATGTATTGAAAAGCGAAACAGAAGATTTTGAATCAGCAAATAAAATTTCTGATTTAATTCCTGCTTCCAATACTTCATTTGCTCATGAATATGTTTGCGAAGACAACGCAGTTGAACCGAACAAACGTTATTGGTATTGGGTAGAAGCTGTTTCTTTAAACGATAACTCCTCTTTCACTCAATCTCAATCTATTTTATTGGCAGAAGAAACCCAACCTCAGGAAGAAGTTCCGGAAGCAGAATTGACCGCAGGGATTAAAGATGTTTATCCTAATCCTTTCAATCCGCCGGTGAACATTTCTTTTTACATTGATGAAAAAAGCACAGAATCAAATGCAAACATCGAAATTTATAACGTAAAAGGACAAAAAGTTCACGCAAGAAATCTCGGAAAGAAAAGCGAAGGTCTCCATACAATCAGCTGGAACGGTAATGACGAAGACGGAAAAGAATGCGGAAGCGGAATTTATTTTGTAAAATTCAACGCCGGTTCTCACAGGTCTTTCAAAAAATCAATCAAATTGAAATAAGCCGAAAAAGCTTAATTTATACAAGCCGAGATTTTTGGTCTCGGCTTTTTTTTATTTTTTCGCAAGCAAATAAATAAACAGCATATTAAACAATGAAAAAAGCAGTTACTGATATTATATTTCTTATAATTTCGGATTTATTAAGTTCAAAAACATATCTTGTTATTCACATTTGTTCCATCACCTTATTGATCCGCTTCCTAATTTAAGATTGTTAAGTAAAATGAGATTTATTTTGGCGTTATTTGCCGGATAATTAATTAAATTTTAGCTAAAAGCGCAGGACAAAGGCTCTGCATTAATTCATAATAAGTCGATATTTTATCGGAGGCAAAAAAAAGAGACGGATAATTCCGTCTCTGCTTTAAAATAATATTCCGACTTACTCAGCCGGAACAACGTTTGAAGCTTGAGGGCCCTTAGCGTTGTCCACGATTTCAAATGAAACACGTTCGCCTTCTTCCAAAGTTTTGAATCCCGGGCGTTCAATTTGTGAATAATGCACAAAGATATCTTGCCCGTTGTCAACAGAAATAAAGCCGTAACCTTTTTCCTTATCGAACCATTTTACAGTTCCTGTTTCCATTACCGTACCTCCAGTGTTTTCTTTAATTATTGAAAAAGGATTACGTTTGATCGTGGACTGAAAAACTTATTCTAAAAATGAAAAAATTTAGTCAGTGAATTTGAATCTTTTATTCGTAAATCTTATTTTCAAAAATCAAAGTTGCTAAATTTTTAAATAGTGCGTTTTTTATGCAACCTATATTTTGCTAATCTTGAAAATAATTTTATTTTCACATATAAAAATATTTTCCCGTTAAGACTTATTACAGATTAACTGCTTTATTTACAAACAGTTAATCTTATTTTTACGTTAAATTTTTTAATCGAATATTTTTATGTATATTTTCAGTTATTGTCATCCTGAAAATGCCTTAATTTAATATTACGTCCCGGTATTTTACTTTTTAAGCGATTTTATCTGTTCTTGAATCAATTGCTCAATACCTGTTTTTGCTTTTTCCAGCATTGCGAACAACTCTTCTTGCGTGAAAGGCTCTTTTTCGGCAGTTCCCTGAATTTCGACAAAACGTCCCGACTCGGTCATTACGACATTCAAATCCGTTTCGGCGGCAGAATCCTTTTCATAATCCAAATCCAAAACAACTTTACCGTCAATGATACCGACGCTTATTGCGGCAACAAGTTCTTTCATCGGATCTTCTTTTATTTTTCCTTCCGAAAGCAATTTATCGAAAGCCTCTCTCAAGGCAACACAGGCTCCCGTAACGGCAGCGGTTCTGGTGCCTCCGTCCGCCTGCAAAACATCGCAATCCGCATAAATCGTCAAGCCCGGTATTTTTGTCAAATCTACAACGGCGCGCAATGATCTTCCTATTAAACGTTGAATTTCCGAAGCTCTGCCGTTTAATTTTCCTATGGGACGACGGGCTCTGACGTTTGTACTGCCGGGAAGCATTCCGTATTCGGCGGTCAGCCATCCTTGTTCCCGGTCAAATTCTTTCACAAACGACGGAACTCCGTTTTCTGCGGTTACGGAACATATTACTTTCGTTAAACCCGTTTCAATCAGAACTGAGCCTGCAGGATGAAGCATGTAATTTACGGTTATTTTTGTTTCTCTTTTACTCATAATCAATTCCTCATTTTATAATGTATATTCTTTTCCCTTGGTAGTTTATCCGATAATGTAAGATTGAGAACAACAAAACAGACAATATTGAAATCAGATAACCTATTAAACTCAGTTTACGACTTAATTCATAAATTTTCGGTTCAAATTTCAATTCCAAAGAATGTTTTCCCGGCGGAATCGGTAATCCGTTAAACATATAATTAACTCTTTCCGGAATTACTTCTTTTCCGTTGAGATAAGCTTTCCAGCCTTTTTCGTAATACGGTTCAGAGATCACCAAATATCCTTTCAGAGAATTTTCAAGATCCCATTTAAAATGATTTTTTCCCGTAAATGTTTCAACAACAGAGAAGTCTTTTTTATAGAAGACAGAATCATTCTCTTGAACGGTAATTGCCGTTTTTTCAGGGTTAAAATCAAAGCTGTTAATATATTTAATATGTTTATTTTTATCTTCTTCCCAGATTATTTTTTCGACGAATACGGCATGAGGCAAAAAGTTTTTATTCTTATAAACGGTGAGATTTTTCTCTTCGTCGAAATTTTCAAAAACCAACCCTTTTGCTTCTATTTTACGGTTAAAAATAAGATATTTTACCCCGAGCATATTAATTAAATTCCAATTAAGAACATGTTTGCCGTCGATTTTTTTATGAAGAGATTTTTCGGTAATTTCATTGTAATCCGTTAAAATTCTTTTTTGATCGCTGCCCAATGATTTAATGCCTTTTGACCAACACGGTTTATTAAATTCCTGCCCCATCGGATATATCCGGAACCAATCTTTTCTTTCGGCAAAATCCTCCTGAGCATTGTATTTAAGCGATAAAAAGGTATCAGATATTTTTTCGTTCGGCAACTTTGATTCTGATTTAAAATCAAATAGAGGAGAGAAATCAAAAATAAGGCAAAGCAGAAAAATAAATTCAAAATATCCCGATTTTATTTTTTTCCGAGATAATAAATAAAAAGAAAAAGCAAGAACCCCGAGAATTACCGATATTTTTATTGTATCCTTGATAAAAGACTTGATTTTTATTGTTTCGAAATATTGCAATTGTTGAGCTGAATAATATGTTTTCTCGGGAAATTTATCAAAAGAAAATATATCTTTTTTGAAATATAATATGCCTGCCGAAAGAATAATTACTCCCGTAAAAGCCAAAGTCATAAACATAAATAATTTGATTTTTTCGGGTTTCTCCGAGGCAAGTTTTCTCAATTCAATAATTCCCAAAGCTGCCGTAAAAGAAAGTATAATTTGAAAAACGGCAGAGACGCCGCTTTTAAGAGTCTGCAAAATTTGTTCGCTTAAAATCTCTGTAAAGAAAGACAGAAAAACATAAGCCGTCAAATTTAAGACAACAACGGCATAAATAAGTTTTTTTAAATGTTTTTTACTGCCCGATATTCCGGGAACCGCTATGATAAACAACACTATTCCGAAATAAACGCTTAAATTTCCGAAGCTGTAAATTTCCTGATAAACTAAACTTTTTCCGCCCGTAAAATGGGGAAAAATAAAGCTCATCCAATGTAAACTGCCTGAAAAAAACTCACTCATGTCAGCCAAACCTATTTTTGAAATCATCAGGGTAAAAGAACTTATTTCAAGGTGAGGCAATAACGGATAAGAAGAGGCGAGCAAACTGATCAGGAAAACAAAAATCAACGTGAAAGAATATCTGAGCCGATTAAGTAATTGTTTTGCTTTTAAATCATTCATAAAAGAAACAATAATCTCGGCAAAAATAAAAACAGTAACCGCAAAAGCGGAAATAAGATCCGCTTCGCTAAAAACGGCAGATAAGACCAAAATCAAACCGGCATAGGAAATCAAGGATAAATTTTTTTTAATATCCCGAATAAAAAATAATGCCCACGGTATAAACGAGAGTCCGGTCAAAGACGAACCCCAGCCGGTCTTAAAGAGAAGTTCGCTGAATCCGCTGATGCCGAAAGCCAAAGCAACCGTAAAAGCAGCCGTTTTATTTTTCAAAGATCTCAGAATATAAAAGAAAAAACCTATTGCTCCCGACATAAGAAAAAACAAATTTGCCGTATTTTCGTTCGGAAAAATATGCTTTAAGTCGCTGAGAAAAATAAGAGGGAAACTTGATATTTTGTCATAAGCAGGAATACCGGCAAAATTGTCGGCATCCCATAATTCCGTATTCCGAGAAAAGGGTTCGGCAGTATTTAAGTCGGGAAGATAAAATCCGATAATCGTAACTGCAACAATTAATGCTCCGATAATATTCCAATAAGTCGATTTATCCGATTTTTTCAGTAAAACGGCTTTAAAAGAATTAAGCATTAAGACTCCGCGCCGTAATTTCCGCTTTTTCGAGATCTTCGGGCGTATCTATGCCTATTCCCGAATATTCGGTCAGAACCATTCTTATTTTAAATCCGTTTTCCAAAAATCTCAATTGCTCCAACTTTTCCGTATCTTCAAGATCGCTTACAGGCAATTTAACCAATCTGAGCAATGTTTCTTTTCGATAAGCGTAAACACCGGTATGTTTCAGATAAGTTACTTCTTTTTTGTTGTCTCTGTTAAAAGGAATCATGCTTCTTGAAAAATACAGAGCATCGGAATTTTTATCGACAACGAGTTTAACGTTGTTGCTGTTTTTTATTTCGTTTTCTTCCGTTATTTTATGCATTAATGATGCGATTTCAACTTGCGGATCATCAAATTCGGAAATTAATTTTTCAAGAGGTTTTCCCGTAATAAAAGGTTCGTCTCCCTGCACGTTTAAGATAATATCCGCATCTGTTTTTTCGGCAACTTCCGCAACTCTGTCTGTTCCTGATTTATGATGAGCTGAAGTCATTACGCATTTTCCTCCGAATTTATCTGCAACTTCGGCAATTCTTTTATCGTCCGTTGCAATGATTATCTCGGAAAATAAACCGGTTTTTTTTATATTTTCGTAAACATGTTTTATTACGGGTTCTCCGCTCAATTTTTTTATAAGTTTGCCCGGAAATCTCGAAGAAGCATAACGAGCCGGGATAATTGCAACAACTTTTTTCATTTTTTCTCCGCAACAAATAATTTTTCGGTATTTTTTTGTTTATTTTGAATGAATATCAATAATTTTCCTGATAACGTCTTTTACTTTTATTCCTTCAGCTTCTGCGGTAAAAGAAAGAATTATTCTGTGTTGAAGCACAATAGGAGCCACGTTTCTTATATCTTCTTCCGACGGAGACATGCGTCCGTTAAGAACAGCTCCGGTTTTGGCTGCCAAAATTAAATACTGAGATGCTCTCGGACCGGCTCCCCAAGCAATAAGATTTCGCATTTCTTCAGGGATACTTTCCGTATCGGGACGGGTTGAACGAACAATTTTTACCGCATATTCCAAAACATGGTCGCTCACCGGAATTTCCCGAACAGCTCTCTGAATTTTTATTATTTCGTCTTTGGAAACAATAGCCCGTAATTCCTGTTGACTTTTTCCGGTTGTGCGTTTTACTATTTCAAACTCTTCTTCGTAAGAAGGATAATCAATTATTAAATGAAACATGAATCTGTCTAATTGAGCTTCAGGCAAAGGATAAGTTCCTTCTTGTTCAATCGGATTTTGAGTAGCCAAAACGAAAAAAGGTTTATCCAAATCAAAAGTTTTATTTCCCGCCGTAACCTGATATTCCTGCATTGCCTGCAATAAAGCCGATTGCGTTTTCGGCGGTGTTCTGTTTATTTCGTCGGCAAGAATGACATTGGCAAAAACGGGACCTTTTATAAATTCGAAATAACGTTTTCCGTCTGTTTTATTTTCAGCCAAAATATCTGTTCCCGTTATATCGGACGGCATTAAGTCGGGCGTAAACTGAATACGGCTGAAATCAAGACTCATTACTTTTGCCAAAGAAGAAATCAGCAAAGTTTTTGCCAATCCGGGAACCCCTTCCAAGAGACAATGCCCCCCCGAAAACAAAGCAATAAGAAATTGATCGATAATTTCGTCTTGTCCGATTATAACTTTCGCCAATTCTTTTTTTATCCTCTTACGCAAATCGGCGGCTTTATCTAAAATATGATATGTTTCTTTATGATTTTCTGTCATTGTAACCTCTAAAATCCAAATTAGTAAATTTAAAACCGGAAAAACTTATTCCGGCAATGCCGATAACAGACAATAAAATTCCGGTTAAAGTATGTGAAAAAATCATGATTGAGCTGACGGAATTTTTTTCCATTCCCAATCCCAAAGAGAAAATTATCAGCATTATCCATTCATTGCTTCCCAATTGAGCCGGAGGCTGCGGAATAGCATAAGACAGATAAATTAATGTGTAACCGAATAAAAGTTTTAAAAATTCTATTTCAACGGAAAACGCTTCGAACAGCATATAAAAAAACATCCCGTCAAGGAATACGGATATAAAAGTCAAAAACAACACGTTAGGCAAAAGATTCATGCGGTTTTTAAATAATCCGACTCCGCCGATAAAAATTTCGATGAAACCGTTGATTTTGTCATGATATTTTTCAGGTAATTTTCTGACGAAAAAAGAGAAAAAACTGATGATGCCTTTTTGATGTTTTGCAGAAAAGATTAAGATAAGAGTTCCGCAAATCGCAAAAAAAACCAACACAGAAATAACAGAAATTAAACCGGTATTCATTTTTATCGACAAAAAAGGCAAAAGCGCCAAAATAAGAATAATTCCCGCAAAATCGAACATTTTATCTATGAAAACGGACGGTAAACTCGCTGAAACGGATATATCGCGCTTTTTTTTCAGAAAAATACTTTTCGCCAATTCTCCGGCTCTTATCGGGATAACGTAATTTATAAAATTTCCTCCCATCCAAAAGAGAAAAGATTCAATTCTTCCTATCGCAATAACAGGTTTGAGCAATTCTCGCCAACGCAATGATCTGAAAAAATAAGATGCAACATAAAAAAACGAACTTAAAACAATGTATTTAATATTTACGTTTTTTATGTTCATTATAACTTTTTCAAGCTCGAGAGAACGTCCGAGCAACAACAGAAGCAAGATCCCGAAGATAATCCCCAAGACAGCTTGCAAATTTTTATTTTTCATATTGTTAAAAGGGAAAATCCGATTTTATTTTCTTACAAAAAAGAAATAACGATGGTGAGCCCAAAACATTTTAAACAATTCCGGGGCATTATTTTCGACAAAAGATAATTTCATCATTTTTTCCGGGAAATCGGGAGATTTTCCGCTGTAGTAATCCATAACGGTAACAGGTTCATGTTCAGAATCTTTTTGAGGAATCTTGATACCGAATTTTTTCAGGAAATCTTCTTTTGCCATGCCGATGTCAGGCCAAGGCGGACAGTCTATGTATCCGGACGACATTTTTTGCCATCCTGAATCTTCCAAAATTTTTTTAAAATTTCGCGGAATAATAAATTCTTCTTTGAGATATTTTTTTAAATCATTTTTACCGGTGTATTTTTGATTCAAAAAACCTATTCCGGCTCTATTCGGGACGCATATTAAAATTACTTTTCGGGTTACTCTGTCCAATTCCGATAAAAAAACTTCCAAATCCCTGACAAACCAAAGCGCCGAAAAATTCCAGCTTAAATCAAAACTCCCGTCGTCAAAAGGCAATTCCGAATAATTATCTGAAAACGCTGTCTCCAGAGGAAGGTTTACGCTTGCCCAAGTTTTCTTTATCAAATCTATTCTTTCTTTGTCATGATCAACAATCGTAACTTTTTTACCGTTTTTGGCTGCTTCCATGCTGTTTATGCCGGATAACCCCGTAAATCCGAAAGAGGGAGCTTCCAAAACAGATTCAATTTTCATTAATTTGCATATCTGCATCAATTTATTGTTCAAAATTATTCTTTCGTAAGACGAGCCCAAACCTTCATCCGGGTTTTCGTAATATTTTTTCCAAAATTTGAGAATCGGAATAGCCATTTTTCCTCTACTTATTCTTTTTATACCAATCGATAACGATTTTAAAGTCCGGTATTGTTTTATGATGATGAATATTTAAATCTTTAAGAGAATTGCAGGTATCGTAATACCAGCTTTCGGAAATAAGTTCAAAACGGGATTTCCACACGTCGCTTTTTATTTTTCGGGCAATATTTTTTCCTAAATCGAAAAAATGATGAGGTATTATCCTGTTTTGGGGATAAGGCTCCTCTCGGAGTTTCATGCTTATAAAATCAGCCAGTTCCTTCAATTCTACGGGGGCAACGTCGGCAACGATGTATTCAGAACCGGGATTAAGATATCTTTCTCCCGCTTGCGCAAATGCTTCCGCCATGGTTTCGACATGACTCAAATGAATTTTTACCGGTCTGTCAGGCATTAAAAACAATTTCTTATCTATCAATTTTATCAGCGTGTAAGGAAATCCGTAATCCCCCGGTCCGTAAGTAATTGAAGGGCGAATTATTACCGCGTTCAAGCCGTTAAGGACATATTTTTGTATAATTGATTCTGCTTGTATTTTTGTGTAATGATAATAAGTATCTCTTTGACGGGCAGTTCTTGAGTTTGCCGGAAGTTCTCTCGGTATTGCTCCGAAAACTCCTACCGATGAGCAAAATATCAGTTTAGATTCATTTTCAAAAGCGTTTAATGCCAATTGTTCCGTTGCATCTATGTTGGCTTTGCAATAAATTTCTCTCGGAAACTTTCTTCCGCCTCTGACTGCTCCGATATGATAGATCAAATCAAATTTGTTTTCGGCAAGCCAAGATTTTAATTTTTCCGTATCAGCAAGATCGATTTCCGCAAAATTAAAGCTGCTTCTAAATTCGGATATTCTCTCCGGAGCTGTTCCGGGACGAATCAAAGCCGTTAATTCATGTTTTCTTTTAATGAATTTTCTCGCAACGCGTCTTCCGATGAAACCCGTAATTCCGGTGAACAAAATTTTCATAGATTAAGTAATTTCCTTATGATTTTTTTTATAAATCCTGATTTTTCTTCTTCCTCTTCCAATTCAAGATAGAAGAAATCTATTTTCTCGTTTCTAAGCATTTTGCCGGGATTAATTTCAGTCAGCAGTTTAACTGTGTATTCGTCTATCCTTTCCCTGACTGTTTCCGCTGCTTTTATCAATGAATATTCTTCTGACCGGCAGTGATCGTCACTTGCCATAAAGTGAGCTTTTCCCTGTCGGATCATTTTCCACGCCAATTTGGCGCTGTCCGCTCCGTAATGTCCTCCGAGACTGCCGGCATTAACCTGCATGTAAACATTTTTATGAATCAATTCGTCAATTTTTTCAGGATTATTCAGTATTGTCGCATAACGCTCCGGATGAGCCAAAACAGGACGAAAGCCTTTTCTCAATAAATTAAAAATAACTTCTTCAAAGAAATCGGGAAACTCGCTCATGGAAGATTCCACCAAGACATAATTGCTTTCGCCGTACCCGAAATCATTTTGTTGAACATCTTCCGCAGTTTTAGGAGTTATATAAATTTCCGCAGCCAGAAATAATTTCAAATCAGGAAATTTTTCCAAAACTTTTTTCTTGAAATCATCAAAAACCGGTTTCATTAATTCAGTTGTGTTTTCGTAACATCCTCGCATAAAATGAGGCGTAAAAACGATGGTTTTAACTCCTGATTCGTACATTGTCTCGATTTTTTTCAAAGATTTTTCAATTGAATCTGAACCGTCGTCAACTCCGGGTAAGATATGACAGTGTATATCAATCATTATCAAGCTCCGTGAACAGCATCGGCAAATGCTCTTATCAAACCAGGGTCGGCATTCTTTTCTAAAACAGTTCCGGTAACCACAAAATCAGCTCCGGCTTCGGCTTTTTCTCTCGCCGTTTCCGGAGTTCTTATTCCGCCTCCGACAATCAACGGTATTTCAAGATGTTTTTTTACTTTATCAATCATGGAGTTGCTGACGGGAACCCTTGCTCCGCTTCCGGCTTCCAGATAGATCATTTTCATTCCGAGATATTGTCCGGCAAGAGCTGTCGCCAAAGCTATATCGTCTTTATCGCAAGGAACCGGCAAGGATTGGCTCATGTATTGAACAGAAGTATTGTTTCCGCCGTCCACCAAAATATAACCTGTGCCTATAGGTTCAACGTTAAGGTTGCATATTGCCGGAGCAGCCTGCACCTGTTCGCTGATTAATAATTGAGGATTTCGGCTGCTTATCATGCTTAATAAAAGCAAAGCATCGCAATGTTTTGAGACAAAATTAAATAATCCCGGAAAAATTATTACCGGAATATCAACGGCGGATTTAATTTTTCGGAGACTTAAATCAAAATTATCTTTCATCATAAGACTGCCTCCGACAAAGATTATGTCTGCTCCGTTTTTGCAATATTTATATGCCGTTTCGGCGGCTTGCGACGGCTCTGTTTTATCCGGGTCAATAAGACAAACGTAACTGCTTCCTTTTGCCGTTAAATCAAGAAGACGATTATAAGTAGTATGATTATTCAAATTTACTCCTAATTGATCAGCCAATAAAGAGCCAAGACCAAAAGCATAGTTAATTTAATAAAAGAAGAACATTTATGTAAAAATAAAGATTCCCGGCGATTAAGTATTTTAATATTCATGAATAAAAGCGGAATAAATACCGCAATTGCGAAAACGATTCCTTTCAATAAAGAAAAAATTCCGCTGCCGGTAAGATATGCGATTAATCCCCCGGTTGACAAAGTCGGCATAAAAGCCGTTTTTGCCGAAGTTTCCAATCCCAGAATACAGGGCATTGTCCGAGCCGATAACTTTGAATCCCCTTTTATGTCTTCCATGTCTTTGATTATTTCTCGCAATAAACTTATTAAAAATGCAAATACGGCAATTCCCGTTGCGTTTTTGACATTTCCAGAGGCAAGCCCTCCGAAAATAAATGTTGAGGCGCTCAGATAAGCAACGGCTAAATTACCGACAAGAAAAAGTTTTTTCCATTTTTGAGAATATTTAAAAAGCATTAAAGCGTTGAAATAAGCTGTTGCGACACTTAAAAAATTGCCGATAAAAAAACTTGCGATTCCTCCCGAAACAAAAAGAAAAACGGCAAAAATATAAGCTGTTTTCGGAGAAATTTTACCGGACGGCAAAATTCTGTCAGGGCAATTTATGACATCAATTTCAATATCAAAAAAATCATTTATCGCATTTCCTCCGGCAGCAATCAAAAAAGCGGCTATTCCTGCCGAAAGCAATCGAAAATCAAAATAAATTTGACGGTTGTAAAATGCTCCGAAAAATACGGCAACCAAAGATAAAAGACAATTAAAAGGTCTGATAAGCTGTATCAGCCGAAAAACCGTCACTACGGTAACCTGTCCTGAATCATATTAACAAATTCCAACATAACTTCATTATTTTTCATGTTCTTAATCAATTTTCTAGATACGGAAAGCAAGTTTTCGGCTTCTTTTTTGGCTTTTTCAAAACCGATAAGCGTCGGATAGGTGGCTTTATTGTTTTTTTGATCTTCAAAAGGCTCTTTTCCCAAGACCTCGTATGCTCCGAAATAATCCAAAATATCGTCTATAATCTGATAAGCAAGACCGAGATTTAAAGCATAATTTCCCATAGTTGCGGTAAGATTTTCATCTGCTCCGAACATTTTGCACGCCATATCCACTGTTGCCTGGAGCAATGCCCCGGTTTTTTTCGCATGAATATAACGCAACACATTAATCCTGATTTTCTTTTGAGCGGAGACTATATCAACTGCCTGTCCCCCTATCATTCCGCGAGAAGAAATTGCCTTTGCCAGAGTTCTTACGCAATGAACGGAAATATCCGTTTTTTTTATGTCGGCAAGAACTTCAAATGCCAATGTCATCAAAGAATCTCCGACAAGAATAGCAGTTGCGTCGTCGTATTTTTTATGTACGCTGGGCATTCCTCGCCTTTCGTCAGAATTATCCATATTCGGCAAATCGTCGTGAACCAATGAAGCGGCATGCACCAATTCCACAGCGCAGGCGCAGGGAATCAACGGTTTAAGACTGTTTATATTATTTTTGCCTTTCATCATCTCGTAAGCCGAAAACATCATTAAAGGACGAAGACGTTTACCGCCGTTGAAAACAGCATAATTCATTGCTTCATAAAGTTGTTTTGGACCTTCTTTGGGCGGTTTTAAATATTTTTTCAATGCTTTATCGACTAATTCTGTCCGAACTTCGAAATATTTTTGTACTAACAATTTAACCTCGCAAGATTTTATATTCCTAAAAGCAAACAAAGGAATTTTAATTTTTATATTTTATTTTTGTTGCTCGAGTCTGCAATAGAAATTTCAGGCAATTCGCAGTTTCCCGACAAGCGACAAAATAAAAGGAAAACATATTATTGTATGTTTATTGATTTTCTGTTTATATTGCGCTTATCATATATTCTGACCGGAGTTTAAAATGAAACTTCCGAGCAATAACATAACTTTTTGAATTTTTTGGAAAAAGGATTTATGTCAAGAGGCTTTTTAATTACTTTCAGGACGAAAAATTTTTTTTACTAATCTTTTGACATCTCGGCGATAAATCAATTTATAGGATTCATTCTGGTTTTTATGCCCGGTTCAAGTTAATTATTTTAAAATTACAGTTGTAAGTAATTATTTTTAAGTTTCGGTTTTTATTAAAATAAAACATATAAAGGTAATGAATGAAAAAGGTTTCCGAATTTTTTAAAATATCAAGAAATAAAATTATCAGACTTGTTATTCAGCAGGTTGTTTTGTACTCTATTTTCAGTTTGTTAATGTTGCTTATGCCTCATGTTGTCGAAAAATTCAAATTAAATCCCATTAAAGAAAAAATAGAAAACGAAACCAATAAAAAGAAGCTTTACCATATCATAAAGGAAGAAATTCACTTTATGGATTCCAATTTTAAAACTATTTTAATTTCTGACAAAGAAAAAGACATAAAATTGCTGAAGAGAAAAATTCTAACTTCCCTGGAAAGAATTTTGAAAGCGCAAAACGTTATTTCAAAGGGCGGTATTTATAAATCCTTAAAAATATTGAACTCCGATAAATCAGATTATTTCGTTGACGAAATAAAATATAAAAATACCGGCTTGGACAGAGTAAATACGGAACTGATGAGCATGATGTCCAAGATCAAAGAGTTAAACCATTTTATGATGTTGGCGATTGATGCCAAAAAAGAAGCAATTAAGCAATCGGGCTCCCCAAAATATATATCTGATTCAATCATTATTTATACCCGAAAAGCAGGAAATTTGATACCTGTATTGCTTGAAAGAGCCAATAAAATTGAGTTTAACACCATTGTTGCAAATCGAAAACACGAAAAATATTATAATGATTCAGTAAAGGAAATGAATACAATGATGAATACTGTGAGATTTTTCAGTTATCTTATTCTTGTTTCATATTCTTTGATTTTGCTGAGAAAAATAAAAATTACAATAAACAGCGAAGAAAAAACTAAACAGGAAAACGCAAAACTTTCCGCCGTTATAGATCAAAGTCCGTCAGCAGTCGTTATTACCGATTTGGACGGAAACATAGAATATGTTAATAAATTTTTTGAACAAAGCACCGGGTATTCCAAAGAAGAAGCATTAGGGAAAAATACGCGTATCCTGAAAAGCGGAGTAACCAAGGAAAATGTCTATCGAAACTTGTGGGAAACTATTTCTGATCATAAAGTTTGGAAAGGAAGGCTGTGCAATAAACGCAAAAACGGTTCTTTGTTTTATGAAGATGCCGTTATTGCTCCGATATTTGATGATCACGGAAAGCTGATAAACTTTTCGGCAATTAAATTGGATGCCACGGAAAACGTGAGTATTCTGGAAAAACTATCTCGCACGAACGATTCTTTAAATGCCGTTATAAATAATTTGCCGGTAGGCGTGGTACTGGTTAACTGCAATAAAAAAATCATAAAAATAAACAACAAGTTTGCCGAGATTTTCCATTACGAATCTCTGCGGGAAGCAGAAGAAAAAATGCTCAACAGTTTCTGCGGAGACAGTATATGCGATAAGGATCCTTCGCAATGTTTATTCTCATATCCGGATAACTATATGGCGGAATTTACCGAAATCACTAAAGAATCGCCCAATATTGACACTGAAATGCAACTGTTGAAAAGCATAATCCCCATTTCATATAATAACGAAAAAGTTCTGATGGAAGTTTTATTGGATAATTCAGAACGAAAAAAATATGAAAAAAAATTAAAAATCGAACGCGACAAAGCAGAATTTATGGCTAAAAAAGCGGATGAAGCAAACAGCGCCAAAAGCGAATTTTTGGCAAATATGAGCCATGAAATCAGAACACCCATGAACGGCATTATAGGCATTACTGATATTTTGCTGGATACTAAACTTGACTCGGAACAAAATGATCTGGTCAATATTATAAAAAGAAGCGCCGACTCCCTGCTGAACCTTATTAACGACATATTGGATATTTCCAAGATAGAAGCAAAGAAAATCACTTTGGAAAATGTTGAATTTAACATTAAAAATATGTTGAAAAACTTAATAGGAACCATGGTTTTTGAAGCTTATAAAAAAGGACTGAGATTTAATTGTTACGTTAATGAAAATGTGCCTGATTATGTTATCGGAGATGCAGGCAGATTAAAACAAATACTTATAAATATTATAGGAAATGCCGTTAAATTTACTCAAAAAGGAGAAATTGACATTAATTGCCGTCAAATTGAAGAAAATAATTGCAATATCATTGAATTTTCCGTAAAAGATACCGGAATAGGAATATCGAAAGATGCGAGAGATAAACTTTTTGATAAATTTACTCAAGCGGATTCAGCCATTACCAGAAAATTCGGAGGCACAGGATTAGGCTTGGCAATAGCCAAAGATTTGGTAAATATAATGGACGGAAGTATTTGGCTTAAAAGTGAACAAGGAAAAGGTTCCTCTTTTTATTTTACGGTAAAACTGAAAAAATCCGAAAAAACATCAAAAAGATATTACAAGAACAAATTTAAGGCTCAGAAAGTTTTAATTGTTGATGAAGATAAAACAAATCTCAGAAATGCCTGCAGAATTTTCGACTCCGCACAAATTAACTATTCGGCTTTTAATAATTTCGATTATGAACAAATTCTGCAAAATATTGATTCGGAAAGCAGTTTTACTTTTGCCTTAACAGATGCCGGCTTACCCGAAAATAAAGGTGTTTTATTGTCGAAAAAATTGAGAATGCATCCGTCTTTTAAAGATGCGGAGTTCATTCTGTCAGCCTCAGTAACAAATGTTAAATTTATTGCCGATTACAAAGAAAAAGGATTTTCTCGATTATTGCGCAAACCGTTCTTTGCAGATGATTTATTTGAAGCAATGCAGATTTTCCCTGAATCTGAAGAAGAAAGCGCATCGCAAAACAAAAATAAAAAATCCAAATCAAAACTGCCCGATTACGGATTCAAATTCAGCGCCTTGGTTGCCGATGACGTGAAAACTAATCGTCTGATAGGAAAAAACATTTTAAATCAAATGGGAATAAACGTTACCTTGGCGGAAAACGGAGAAGTTGCTCTGGAATGTTTAATAGGAAAAAAATTCGACATTATTTTTATGGATATGATGATGCCGATCATGGACGGAATTGCGACTGCCAAAGCTATTCGCGAATTTGATAAAAAAACTCCGATTATTGCCATGACTGCAAATACTTCTCGCGACGATTTCAGAAAATGTTTGGATGCCGGCATGAACGCTTCCGTTATAAAACCTGTTTCCGCAGGGAGTTTTTCCGAAACTGTCAGAAAATTTTTGCAGACTCCGGCAATTCAAGAAACAGATAAAACCAATTATATAGATAAAGATTTACTGGAGTTGAACTATTCTGACGATTACGATACTCTGATTTTGTTGATAAACATGTATTCGGAAAATTCAAGAGAAATTATTAATGCCGTAAAAAAACTTAATATCTCTGAAAATATCGATGAATTTCAGGCTTTGCTTCATAAATTGAAAGGATTGATAAGTAACTTCGGCGGTGTCCATATAATAAAAATTATTAACCGCCTGAGATCAAGAGCAGATAAATTGAAATCGGAAGAAATTGAAGAATTGATTAAAAATTTAATTTCAGAATGCGCCGACTTTGAAAAAGCATTGTTTAAATATAAAAATAATCTGGGAAAAAGTCAGTAATTATCGATAAAAACGGTTGAAGTTTAATAAAAATAAATTTATCGGAGAAAGCATATTGTACCGCAACAAGGTGCATAAACATACTCCTTTAACAGCAATAATCATCTCCCGGGAAAGCAGCTAAAACACTTCAGGCAATAACAATTCAACCCGATATCAGACATATTATTTTTTTTCAAAAAACAGTGCAACATTAACAATAAACTTTTTTTATTTATTTTCTCGGTTTTTTCAGATTACTGCGGTTAATCATCATCAATAAAAATCGGAGAAAAAATTTATCGCAGTTATAAAACGTAAAGATCAAATAAAAGATTTATTTTACGAAACGCTCTAAAGATTTTAATCAATTTTCTCGATATTTGAAATCAGCATTTAAGTCTTAACATAAATTATTTTATGCGATTAAGAGAATTTTATCATTTTTAAATTTATTCTATAAAAAATTTTCCGATATTTGAAGGAAAGATCAGATGATTGGAACATTAACATTTAACATATTAAATAAATAAGCTGTATCTTTATTCATATTTTTCCGGGTACCCTTGTAATGTTCATTTTACTTGACATATATTTCAACCTGAAATTATGCACTCCTAATTCAAAAAAATAAAAAGAGAGGACAAAATGAAAAAAATCAGTTTACTGATGTTCTTGTTAATTCTCACGATCGGATTATTTGCCGATCCTTTGATTGACGAGAATTTCGATGATTCCGACAGCATACCTACAGGTTGGACAATTTATAATGAAGACGGGGATCAAAATTCTTGGATGCTTCAAACAACTCCCTACGGCACTCACTCTGAACCGCACTGCATGAAAGTTCATTGGAATCCAGCAGGAAATGACGATTGGTTGGTTACCCCTCAAATTATCGTCAGAGAAAATGAAATATTATCTTTTTGGGCAAAAAGCGGCTCAAGCAGTTTCTTGGAAGATTTTAATGTAAAAGCTACTGTTAACGGCGCCGGCAATGCCGTTGCAGATTTTACGATCACAATTGCCGAAGAACGTCAAATATCTAATACCTACAGCAAATATTCTTATAACTTAACAGATATTGAAGGCATTAATGTCGGAGATCAAATTTATTTGGCTGTTCAATGCGTTTCTGTTGACAGATTTTATCTCTATTTGGATGATCTTATTGTTGACACCCTTCCGGAAGTTCCGATTGCCGTATTGAATCCTGAATCATATGATTTCGGATTAAAAGCAGTTAATTATTCTTATGAAAGTCCTGTATTTACTCTCAAGAATGAAGGTACGAATACTTTAACTGTTACCGAAATTACAGGATTGGAAAATACCGAATTTACCACTTCTTTTATGCCTGCAGACGTAAATTTGGGCAGTAACGAAGAATATGAGTTTACAGTAACTTATACAGCTGCAGATACAGTACCTGATTCTTTAAATATGGTTATTGTAACCAATGCCGGAGAATTAAGTTTAGAACTTCAAGGATACGGATATTTATCCGCAGACAACAATGAAGATCCTCAGACTGCTACTGCTATTGAAATTCCCACTCAAAATTTAGAACAAGAAATAGATATTAATATTGATGTTGACTGGTTTAAATTTGAAGCAGAATCCGGTAAAACAATCAGAATCTTTACAGAACAAATAAACGGCTCTAATGTTGACCCGAAAGCATTTCTTTACGGACCTAACAATCCTGACGGTTCCGATATTGATTTTAACGAATATTTGGCGCTTAACGATGACAGCAACGGTAATCTTCAACCTTTAATTGAATATGAAACCCAAGAAGCAGGAACTTATTTCCTCAGATTGGCTGCATTTAACAATAATCCTTACAATAGAGCTCTTACCGGCGAATACTCTTTAACAGTTATTGATATAACTCCTGCTTACGGCAACCTTGAAGGCGTTGTTTCTTCGGAAGGAACCAATATTGAAGGAGCTGTTGTTACCGTTAACGGAATGTCTGATACAACAGATGTTGACGGAAATTATGAAATTATGAATATTACTGCCGGCAATTATGATGCCGTTTGTACTAAAGAAGGCTTTGAAACTTTGACTCAAAGCGTTGTAATTGCAGAAAATGAAACAACAACCCAAAACTTTGAACTTATACCAGAAGCGACAGAACCGAATCTTCCTCCTGTTTTGAGCGGAAACGTTGAAGACAACGATATTCATTTAATGTGGAATATCCCAAGCGGCGGAAACAGTGACGGAGAAAGCTTTGAAGAATCCGTTCCTCCGGCAGGTTGGGATGCAGTAGTAACTAATGCCGCTCAAACTTGGATGCAGGAAGGTACAGTTTCTTATCCGTCCGGAGACGTTGTTCCCGTCGACGGCGAATATCAAGCAAAACTCGGTTGGGATTACGGTCATCAGGATGAATGGCTTATCAGCGATAACTGCACAATAGAGAACGGAATGTTCCTTAATTTCTGGACTTATTGCCATTACGGCTCAACTCATGCTGATCATTACTATGTTAAGATTTCAACCGACAACGGCTCGACTTGGACTGAAATTTGGGATGCCTCCGCTTTACCGGAAGGCGACAACATGTATGATTCTCCCGTTAATATTGATTTGAATGCTTATGCCGGTCAAACGGTGAAGTTTGCATGGCAAGCCGTTGACGGTCCTACAAACGACGGATTGTGGTATGTTTGGTTTATCGATGATGTTACCGTAGGAAATCAAGTCAGTTCAATTTCAATTAAAACTTCAGAACTTACTTCCGTAAGCAAATCCGAAAAATCAGTTGTTTCTCGCAACAATCAAGATTACTCGCGTGCCGGCGATGTTGTTGTCGTAACCAATACCGTTGAATCATTCCGTCCTGTTCAAGGCTTTAAGCTTTACAGAGGAACTGAAATGATCGGCGAATTCGGC
>PDWI01000270.1_pt1 | contig 82368 bp, 67 predicted proteins | sample 1430891 | NCBI WGS metagenome assembly PDWI01 (sample SAMN01162508, study PRJNA174530) | Oral metagenome, whole genome shotgun sequencing project. | biome: Marine environment; feature: Marine mammal; material: Swab sample of the gingival sulcus; isolation source: swab sample of gingival sulcus... | reverse complement strand
CGTTAGCTTTGCGATAGTCTTCAAAGGTTTTGTGCTTTGCTTCTGCTTTTAGGTTTTGCTTAGCTCCTTCAATGCTTACAGGCGAAAGAGCTGTTTCAAACAAAATCTGATCCCCTTTCTTTACTTTATAATATAGGCGAGCAATATAGCCATAACCTGCAGTGTCTTGCCCACAACGGCAAGGACTTCCGTCCTCGTGATAGCCTTTCTTAATGATACTTATGCTATCAGCCTTGCGAGAGAGCTTAGAGGCAAAGAAAACTTTCTGATTTCTAGCCCAACCCGTAGAGAAACGATAACCCTCCAATGCTTTGCCGTCTTCTGAAACCTCAATAAGGCTATTCTGAGTTTTATCCCAATTCATAGCTTTATCAAGGTTAAGTGTAATGCAGGCCTTATCGGAATCTTCCAAGAAAGTATAAGACTGAATGCCTACACGTGGCGTAGCTGTTAGCTCAACCTTGATGTTGTAAGGTTTTAGAATAACGGAATAATAACCTGCATTAGCCTCTTCATCTTGATGATTAAAAGTAGCGTGTAAACCTAGTTCTCCTTCAGCTATTAGTTCAGGGGCTGTAGTTGGCATAAAAGATATATCATACATATCACCTGCACCTGTACCACTCAAATGTGTATGACTAAAGCCTGCAATCGTGCTATCTGGATAGTAATAGCCTGCAATTCTATCCCAACCACCGATACCATTATCAGGGCTTAACTGAACCATTCCAAAAGGAGCAGAAACACCTGGGTAGGTATTCCCAACGTAATCTGTGCCTACAAAGGGATTAACTTCATAAGCAAGTTTATATGCTTCCTTTCCTTGCTTCTGACAAGAAAAGAGTAAAGCAGAACAAGCTAAAACTACAAATAGTAGACGCTGTCTCTCAATGGTTATTTTTCTTAAGCAAAACATTCTATCCAAATATCTCTATATAAAACTATTTTATCTAAGACTAGATAATTTATTCTACCACAAAGATAAAAAAATCTTAGTCTATAGCGGTCAATAAAAATAAAACATTTTAGAATTTATAATGGAAGGCTCTTTATTTTCTGTGGGAAGAAACTGTAATACCTTAGGCAAGAACCCCTAGTTGCTTCCGCTAGAAACTCTAAAGCATCCCCCTACACAAATAAGACGCTAGACTAAAAAGTTCATTACACAGCGCTGTGAAATACTTTACACAAGGGTGTGTAATTCTTTTCATAGCGGAGTGAAATAAAAATAAATAGACAGCAGTGTTCTGCTGTCTATTTATCAAATTACTTATTTAGAACTGAGGCTATTTCCCCTTTACAACTAATTTCATCAAGATTGGATAGTGATCGCTATAACCTCCAATATAATGAGGTCCAAGGTAAGTGCGCCAAGGAATACGATAACCTGCTGAAATACGGCGATTTCTCTGCAAATATCGAGGGGCATAGTTGCGAACACTATTGTCCAAATACTGCAAAGCACTTTCTTCTCGGAGCAAACTCTGAGAAATAATGAACTGGTCTAACTGCTCCCAACGTCCTCTATAACAATAGCTCCCCGGAGCATTATCATCTGGAACTTCTGACATCATATTAAATAGAATTAGCTCCTTATCCTTCAAATGCTTATTGTTGTACCTACGAGAGAAGAACTTTGAGTTTAATGCCTTGGAGTGGTTTATCTCATTAGGCGGAGCATTAAAGTCTCCCATAATAATGATATGTGCCTCAGCATCTTCTTCATACACCTGCTCACAAGCCTTTTTTAGCTCTTTCATTACTGTATTACGGTAACGCTGAGTCTCTCTTGCCCCTTCACGACGCGAAGGAGCGTGACAGACAAAGAGGTGCAGAGGTTCTTCGTTAAAAACCTTACCAAATAGGTGCAGGATATTACGGCTTCTTTTATCTAGGTTAGAAGGAAAGGTTATCTCTATTTCGCTATGCTCTAGTTCCGTAAAGACATCAGGTCGGTATAACAAGGCAACATCTATACCGCGCCTATCAGGGCTATGGCTAATAACATACTTATATCTAGCATTAGCAAGGTCTGTATGTAGGGTTAAATCTTCTAAGACTTCGTTATTTTCAATCTCTACAAGTCCCACAAAGGCAGGAAAGTCTAACTCTCCCCCAGCTCGAGAAATAACGTTTGCAATGTGATGTAGCTTTTTATAATAGCGTTTCTTAGTCCAATGTCTCTCTGCCGATGGCAAAAACTCATCGTCATCAGTAAGCGGATTATCTATTGTGTCAAATAGATTCTCTACATTGTAACTGACCAGCGTCAGCTCGCGTTCCTCTTGTTTCATATTATTTTGTTTCATACATTTTCCATTCATAAAGGAGAAAAGAACAACTATTGTCAAGATAATTGTTATCCCTAACCCTTTACCTAAAGCAAGTCTTTTCATTTCTTAGCGAACCTTAAAAGCTTTATAATTAGCGGTCATCTTAGACGTAAAGCGCAGGAGCAAATCAAAGAAAACCATTCGACTATTTACATTCTGTCCAATATGACGAATAGCTAACTCAATCTCTTCCGTCAAAAATATCACATTATCGTCATCAAAACAGCCTTTGACGTAAGCAAGTATAGGCTCATCAACAGCATCATAATAAGATAGCTCCCCCTCTTCAAAGTTATAGATAAACAGCTCTCTTATCATCTTAGCCCAATAGGACAGGATACTTATCTGCTCATCACGGCTATACTTAGCAAGGTCTTCAGCAAGCGCCTTCATCTCAAGGGGCTGAGCGTTTACGGTACAGCGTAAGAGTTGCTTAAAAACAGGATTATAGCGATGCCCTTCATTAGGCTTCTGCTTGCATATATCTAGGGCATTACGGAAGTTCCCTTGAGCTAGGTGTGCTACATACTCAGCAGTAACGCCATCAGGGAGCTTGACTTGTAATTTATTTAGTCCAAAAACGATTTCTTCCTCTGACAGTGGTTGCAAGTAAAGCGTTTGCATACGACTAAGAAGAGTACCCAAAACCTCTTCTTCTGTCTGACTAACCATTAAGACAATAGTTCCCTCAGGAGGCTCTTCCGTAAGCTTGAGCAGTTTATTTGCGAGGCTTGAGTGCATCTTCTCAGGCAGCCAAATAAAAAGCACGCGATACTTAGCTTCATCAATCTGATAGCTTAGCTGTTCCATTAATTTAGTTCCCTCACGAGCAAAGATACTCGCGCTTTTATTCTTCCCTCCAAAGAAATCCAACCAATCATTGTAACGCGTATAAGCTCCTTTAGCAAGGAACTCTCGCCAAAGAGGCAACTCATCATCGCAATAATTACGAGACTTATCATTCACAATGGGAAAAAGATAAAGTATATCCTGCATCGCAAAGCTATTAAAGCGCAAGCAAGAGCGGCACTGCCCACAGGCATCATCTGCATTCGGAGCAGAGCAATTTATATAGCGTGCATAAGCGTATGCTAGAGCAAAAGCCCCTGCGCCATCTTCTCCAACGAAAAGCCTCGCGTGAGGCACTAGCCCCTTTCGGAAAGAACCAATCAGTTCTTTCTTTGCTAGCTCCTGCCCTATAATATCAGAAAAATACATATACTAGTTCTTATTTTTATGTTCTATGCTACTTTGCAGAAAGTTGAGGAGGTACTGCGCACCACGCTCCGTCATCATACTCTCTGGGTGAAACTGCAACCCCCAAATGGGTAAAGCCTTATGCTTTATTGCCATTATATAGCTCCCCTCTTCTTCTGTTGTACGCCCTAAGATAATTAAATCCTTTAGCAGTCTAGCTTCGTCAATACACCAACTATGATAGCGTCCAATCACTGAATACTGCTTGACTCCCTTGAACAAACTATCTTCTCGCTCTATTAAAAGCCGACTCTGATGTCCGTGCAAGATATCTGTCATCTGCTTAAGCTCTGCACCAAAATACTCTGCAATAGCTTGATGTCCTAAGCAGACTCCCAAAATGCTATGCGTATCCTTGCACTGAGCAATACAACGCTCTAACTCAGGATAAGCCTTTGGCTGCTGAGGACCTGGAGAAAGCAATAAGCTATCATATTCCGAAAGCCTATCAAAGGGAATTGCCTCGACAGAAACTATATCAAAAGTGCACAAGCGACTTTCTCGCAAAATCTGGACGAGATTATACACAAATGAATCTTGACAATCAATGACCAGTACTTTCAGCATTAGGAATGTTTGCTTTTCCTTAAAGAGACATTAAACAACGAGTGTAGCAAGTAAGCCAAAAGAATCGCCCCCGTAAAAACTGAAAATATATAAAGCCCATCTGACTTTATGTAGATATGCTTGCCACGGAATAAGGCAATTATCATTCCGTGTACAAGATATAGTTCATAAGATATCTTACTCAAGAAGTTAAAAATACTCTTAGTCTTTTTATCAAGCCATTGAACACTTTTACTACTGCCCTCGTAATTGTTCTCTATCCACGAAACATAACCTAATCTATGCAATAATACAATCGCAATAATTGGAATATACAGATAAGTCAGACTTAATAGAAATTCAAGGTTTGTGAGCATTAGTCCAATGACAATAGCAACAAACACAAGGAAACCATACCACGAATTTACAAAAGAAAAGAATTCATCTTCATACTTAGCATAGCATACCCCCGAAAGAAAAGCCAGATTCGTTACCCACCAAGCTCTTTCATAGCCCATAAAGATGCACCAAAACATTCCACCAACAATAAGAAAGCTTAAGATTACCATTCCCCATTTACTATTTGGACTAAGCCAACGAAATGCAAGAAAAAAAGAGACATACAAGAATATCAAAGAGAAAACAAACCACGAATTAGGTAAAGGAGTTATGCCGTGGAAGAATAAGTTCTCAAAAAGGTGGGAAGGAAAAAAGCCACTATCAAAATAAGTTAGCCCCAAGAAGAGTAAGGAAATAAAGAATAAGACCTTAAAAATCCCCCAAACACGACGACTAAAGAAACCACTCCAAGTTTTATCATTTCCTTTACTCCTCAGAAGATTAGTCATAAGCCCAAAGCCTGAGATAAAGAAGTACATAGAAATAATACTAGTCCCAAGCTTATTAGCTACAAGAAAAAGCAGAAAAGCCCCTCCTAAGGCATAGTGCAGATGAGAACCGATAATCCCAATCTGCATTATACCTCTAAGGGAATTTGCAAAAGTTTTTGAGAATGATTGCATTAGACTTAGACGCTTACTTTTCTAGAATCTCTGTAATTGGTTTACCGATACAACCACTTGGTAGCTGGGTTTTCAGGAGAAAAGCTAGCGTAGCAGCAATATCAGTCATATAAACTTCGCGATAAAGTTTCTGAGCTTTAATGTTATGTCCCATAAAAATTAGAGGAATATGTGTATCATAAGGCGCCCAAACAGCGTGAGACGTTCCCTTAGCTTCTCCCTTACCATCATAAGCGTACCAACCTGTCTCTAAAACAACAAAGATAGCTCCACTTCTTTGATGATTATAACCATTGATAACGCGCATTCTTATTTCTTTTGGCACAGCAGACATCTGGGCATCTTTAGCTATAAGAACATAGTTCACACCATCTTCCTTTTCCAGGAAAGAGCAAACAGACTTATAGAGTTTCTCCCGATCAACGTGAAGTTTATCAATCATCTTCTCATTAAAGAAAACCTGATAATTAGCAATATCAATGATTAAATTTTCCTTTGTATTAGCTACTTGTTGGCAGTGTTTCTGTAATCTTTCAAGCACTTGTTTACGCTTCCATGCACGTCCTGTCAGCTTATGGGCTTTCATAAAACTTACGTTATGAGCAGCAGCGTGGTCTGCTGTAAGGAAGAAAATATAACCATCTTTACCAAATTGCTTATCAAGGAAACTAAAAAATCGATTTAGCTCTCGGTCTAATCTCAAATAAGTATCTTCTGTTTCTTGAGCAAAAGTCCCAAATTGATGCCCTACATAATCAGTAGACGAAAGGCTTACAGCCAAAAAGTCCGTTTCACTTCCCTGCCCCATCTTTTCTCCTTTAATCGTTGCTTTTGCTAGGTCTAGCGTCAATTGATTACCAAAAGGAGTAGAACGGATTAAGCCATAACCTTTTATCTTTTTGAGTTTAGCAAGATTAACAGGTAGAGTTGCCTGCTGACCTTTAATAAATGACTGCTCAAACCCATTAGCATCAGGGCTACTCGCCGTATAAGCAGACTTATCTTTCAGCAATGCCCAACTTTGATTGAGATACTTCTTTGGTAATTCCTGCTTATTAAAGTCTTTAAGCCACTGAGGCAATGCAGACATATAATAAGTACTTGTGATAAACTTCCCACTCTTATTATCAAACCAATATGCAGCATTAGCACTATGTCCTGCAGGAAGTATTGCTCCCCTATCCTTAATAGCTAAACCAATAACCTTGTTTCTAAAGTTAGTAGCAAGGCGCAGTTCGTCTGTTATCGTTGTTGTCTTCAGATTACGTGGCGACATCTGCCCTGCTCTGCACGGAGCGACTCCAACAGCCTCAACACTTTTATCTCCTGTACAGTACTTACCTTGTCCATTCTCAAAAAAGTAATTCCCTGCAATGCCGTGAATGCTCGGAACACTTCCTGTATAAACAGTAGAATGTCCAATAGCAGTTACAGAAGGAATATAATTAAGACGGGTATTCTCACAATTAAAACCGTCCTTCATCAGACGACGAAAACCTCCGTCCTCAAATTGGTCGTAATAACGATAGAGATAATCCCAACACATCTGGTCAACAACCATTCCCACAACAATACGTGGGCGGTTATGCTTATTTGTATTTTGAGCCTCTACCCTTCCTTGCTTTGTAAATAGAAGAAGGCTTGTAATAAGTAGAAGTCTTACTAAGTAATTGTTTCGTTTCATTGTATTTATATTTTGATAAGTTCCAGTAATGTCCATTTATTTAGAGTCTTATGAGTAACATAGGTTAAACCAAGTTCCACTCCACGTTCTCTTAACAAGGGGACATCTTCTTCATAGAAGCCACTAAGCACAATCTTTGCACCCGTCTTCATTACTTCAGCATAAGCAGGCAGGTCTTGATAAAGGATATTGCGCGTTATGTTAGCAAGCACCAAGTCAAAATCGCCCTTCCCCTTAAGACTAGAGGCATCGCCTTGAATTATCTCATCAATACTCACGTCATTAAGTTCGGCATTCTCTTTGACATTCTCGTATGCCCACTCATCAATGTCAATCGAGGTTAAACTCTTTGCACCTTCTTTAAGGGCTAAAATGCCCAAGATACCAGTACCACAGCCCATATCTAAGACATTAAGTCCAGACATCTTATGCTCTAGTATATATGAAATAATCAATGAAGTTGTCTCGTGATTACCTGTACCAAAAGCCATTTTAGGCTGAATAACAATCTCCGTTTGCACAGAATTATCTGAATGATGAAAAGGAGCTCTTATACGACAGCGTCCATTACTTAGGAGCAATGGTTCAAAGTAATGTTTCTCCCACTCTTCATTCCAATTTTCTTCAGGCATCAGTTCTGAAGTATAAGCGAACTCTATTGAAGGAATACTGAAATTTTGGACTTGCTCAGCAATAGTATCATCATCAACTTCTGCAGTTGGAATATAAGCTTTTAAGCTCTCCGAATCTTGCTCAAAACAATCAAAGCCTACAAATGCAAGCTCTTCACTCAGAAGGTCAAAAACCGTCTCTAAGGCTAAGTCATCATTACGTCTAGTTACCGTGAAGGTATAAAGGCTATACTGCATATTATTAAAATCCTAAAGTTTCTTTTAATGCGTTTGCCATAGCAGTTGCTGTACACTCCAAGTCTTCATCGCTATGAGCCATTGAGAAGAACATACATTCAAACTGAGAAGGAGGTAAGTAAATCCCCTGCTCCAGCATCGAACGGAAATACTTTGCATAAAGCTCTGTATCACATTGCTTGGCATCATCGTTGCATTTCACACCTCCTGAGCGGAAGAAGACTGTAGCAAGAGAACCAACACGATTAAAAGAAAGCTGTTCTGAATGCTTATCTAGAAGAGGCTGTATAAGCTTTTCAAACTTAGCACCAATAACTTCCAAACGCTCATAGAAACTTGATTCTTCAAGTTCCTTTAGCATTGCAATACCTGCAGATAGAGCTAGAGGATTACCAGACAATGTCCCTGCTTGATAGACAGGACCTAGAGGAGAAAGAGCATTCATTACCTCGGCTTTCCCACCAAAAGCTCCCACGGGCAAACCACCTCCTATAATCTTTCCTAAGCAGGTTAAGTCTGGTCGCACATTGTACAATTCTTGTGCACCTCCCTTACTTGCACGAAAACCACTAATTACTTCATCAAAGATTAAAAGCACCCCAGCCTGCTCGGTCAATTCTCTAAGACGCTTAAGAAAAGAGACTTCTGGCAATATCAAGCCCATATTCCCCATTATGGGTTCTAGAATAACTGCTGCAATCTCATTTGGAAAAGCTTCAAGCAATCGCTCAACACTTGTAATATCATTATAGGTTGCCACGAGCGTATTCTCGGCTGTCTGCTGAGTAATACCAGCACTACCTGTCTCGCCAAAAGTTGCCAAACCCGAACCCGCTTGAATGAGGAAACTATCTGCGTGTCCGTGATAACAGCCTTCAAACTTAATAATTTTAGACTTCCCTGTATAACCACGAGCCAAACGAATGGCACTCATTGTTGCTTCAGTCCCAGAGTTTACCATACGCACCTTTTCAATCGAAGGGAAAAACTCACAAATCTTACGAGCCATCTCTACTTCACGAGCATTACAAGCACCGTAACTTGTCCCCTTCTTTAGTTCTAACTTAACGGCTTCCTCTACCTTGGGATGTGCGTGTCCAATAATCAATGGCCCCCACGAAGAAATAAAGTCAATATATTCATTGCCATCAACGTCCCAAATATGTGCCCCCTTACCGTGGTCTATATACAGCGGTTCAAGCCCTACTGAGCGAAAAGCACGTACAGGACTATTAACGCCACCTGGTATTAACTCTGAAGCTTGCTTAAATAAGGCTCTTGATTTGTCTGTATTCATTCTATTTTTAATCTTCTTTATTCATACTACCTTGAGGTCTCATACCTAATTTTAGATATTTCTATTTCAAATATGCTTATCCAAGCAATTCCCCCATTAATAAATACAAAGATAAAATCTTTATGGGAAAAGACTAGAGTTTTTATCAGAACAAACTAGAATCTTTACCCATAAAAACTCTAATTCGTTCCGCTAAAAACTTTAGACCATCAAAATAAAAGCAAAAAATTTGATTTAAGAATATAATATAAAAACAACCAATCCTCCTACCTACATATAGGTACATATTTCGAGTATTAATCTTGAAAGTCTCACAATTGGTTCGTATTTTTGAGATAAAATTAGAACAGTATCTAGCAAATTAAGTATCTTTGTAGATAGTAAAAACAGATAAGAGAAACAACATTATTAGCAAATAATTATGGTAAAAATAGACAGTTTATATACAGGTCCTTTATTCTCACTCAACACACGAATGAGTGATTTAATTTGTGATGACTACCCCTTATTGCTCATAATCACACGTTATGGCATTCCACTCGGTTTTGGAGAAGATACTCTAGGACAGGTATGCGAAAAACATAAAGTTGATGCCGCAACTTTATTACTACTGCTAAATTTTTCACGAAGGAACAAAGGGAAACCTTACTCTAAGGAAGAATTATTAAAAGTAGATATGAATAGCCTTTTAGGCTACTTATCTAATTCTCACGCCTACTTTCTAGACTTTAGGCTACCACTGTTACGCCAAAGACTTCTTTCTGCAATTTCAACCTGCCCTAAAGAAGTGGCTTATGTCATTCAGAATTTCTTTGATGAGTATGTAGAAGAGGTTCGCAAGCATATGAACTATGAAGAAAAAACGGTTTTTCCTTATGCTCGAAAGCTAAAAGAAGGAGAGAAGGTAAAACAGTACAATATCAAAATTTATAGTAAAAAGCACGACCAAATAGAGCTTAAGATAACTGAACTGAAGAACCTTCTGATTAAATACTACCCTGTGCCAAGCGGTTATGAATTAACGAATGTCTTGCACGACATTTTTACAACAGAAGAAGATTTAGCAGCCCACAATGATATTGAAGACAACATTTTTACTCCATATATAAAAGTTCTTGAAGAGAACATAATCTAAACGGTTTATTACACATAAAACAATGGCAGCAATACCAATCAAAGTAGCTATTGCCGAACCAAGTTCGATTATTCGCTTAGGCTTGGAGGCTCAAATAAAAAAGTTAGCCCCCTACAAGGTTCAGATAATCCACCTTTCAGATGACAAACAACAAGAGTGGGACGAACACTCAAGCTTAGCTCTGACAGTAGATTTATTCCTATTGAACCCTTTATTATGCGGGCTAAAACCACAAAAAGCATTTGCTAATCAACACGACAAGAGTCGTTTTGTAGCCATCAGCTATGGAACAACAGACGAAAGTCTACTATCAGAATATGATGGCATCTTAAATATTTGCTACAATACAAAACAAATAACAGAACTTTTCGACCGATTAATCGGTAATAACGAACAGCAAAGTGCACCTTCAGAATCACAGACATTAACTCCTCGAGAACGTGAGATTGTGGTCTGCGTTGTCAAAGGAATGACCAACAAAGCAATCGCTCAGGCACTTTTCTTATCAACACATACAGTCATTACCCATAGACGAAACATCACGAAAAAGTTACAAATACACAGTACTAGTGGGCTTACCATTTATGCTATTATGAATAAATTGGTTGAACTTGACGAATTATCAAATCAGAAAAAAACAAAAAGATAAAATGACAAATAACAGATTATGCTCCTTACTAGGAATACAGCACCCTATTATATCAGGAGGAATGGTTTGGTGTAGTGGCTGGCGACTAGCATCAGCAGTTAGTAATGAAGGGGGGCTTGGACTTATTGGCGCTGGCTCAATGCATCCAGAAACGCTTAGAGAGCATATACAGAAGTGTAAACAAGCAACGGACAAGCCTTATGGTGTGAATGTACCAATGTTCTATCCAGAGCTAGAAACCATCATCAATATCATCATTGAAGAAAAAGTACCTGTCGTAGTAACATCTGCAGGAAGCCCAAAGCTCTATACAGCAAAGCTTAAAGAAGCTGGCTGTAAAGTAATGCACGTTGTTAGCAGTGCTAAGTTTGCTCTAAAAAGTCAAGAAGCAGGAGTTGATGCAGTCATTGCAGAAGGATTTGAAGCTGGAGGGCATAACGGACGTGAAGAAACGACGACAATGTGTCTAATACCAAATGTCTCAAGAGCTGTAACAATCCCAGTCATTGCTGCAGGAGGCATATCACAAGGCGACAGCTTCCTCGCCGCCCTAGCTCTAGGAGCTGAAGGTGTTCAAATTGGTACTCGCTTTGCGATGACAGAAGAATCATCAGCAAGCGAAGAGTTCAAAGAGCGTTGTCGCGAGCTTAACGAAGGAGACACAATGCTTTCACTCAAGGCAGTTAGTCCAACGCGTTTGATTAAGAATGACTTCTTCCAACGTGTTGCAGAGCTTGAGCGTCAAGGAGCATCAGCAGATGAACTAAGAGAATTGCAAGGCAAAGGACGCTCCAAAAAGGGAATTTTCCAAGGGAATCTTGAAGAAGGAATGCTTGAGATTGGACAATGTGCAGTCCTTACTAAAGAAAGCGAAAGCGTTCACGATGTATTTACTGAGCTCTTAAGTGGCTACACTAAGGCCTTAAAACGACTGAATAGCTAAAAAATAAACTTTAAGAAAATAAAGTCTAGGCTGTACAAATTTGTACAGCCTAGACTTTATTAATTAAAAAAGAAGTCGAAGAATTCTCGGTTAATTTCAAAAGAATAGCTTATATTTGTTTAAGAGAAGACAAAGCATAATGAGCACACCTATTTACTATAGTATTTTTATTGGAAGCATTTTCCTTTTTCTCAGTATAGCAAAACTATACCGAGATGCAGAAGGAATTTCTAAATTCTTTGTATGGCTAACAATGACTCTATTTTCTGGACTTAGAGTAGCAGTAGGACGTGACTACTCAATTTATCTTGATAGCTACTCAAACCACTTATCTGGGCATTTCGCTCGTCTAGAACCCTTTTGGCAAAGTTTTAATGTCCTGTGCAACGACATCAATATGCCCTTTCACCTATGGCAAACGATTGTCGCAGGTTTTACTTATTACATTCTCTTCAAAGCTTTAAAAAGCTGGAGAATAGATTGGGGGCTGGGTATCTTATGTTATCTTCTTATTTACAAAGGCTTTTTCGAGTCAATGAACCAAATACGCCAATGCCTAGCCATATCCTTTGTTTTATGGAGTTCATCATATCTCTACCAAAAGCGCTACCTCCCTTTTATTCTACTCACTGTCATAGCAGGGATTTTCCACTTATCAGCCTTTGTTTGCCTTGTAATGCTTCCAATCATCAATCTCCCTTGGAAGCGAAATTTACTCTTAGGGTTTACAACCTTTAGCCTATTTCTAGGCATGCTTTATTTCAAAGAAATCATAGCACTTATTAGCCCTATCGTACCAAGTTCCTATCAAGTTTACATTGATAAAATAGAAACTTGGAAACCCGAATCAACAACAGGACTATATCGCATCTTCCTAAATATAATAAATCTTGGTTTAACATTTTTATTCTACAGAAGAGAAGGTTTTCAAGATAAGCGCCTAGACTTTTTGATTAGAATGCAAGTCTTCTCTGTATGTATTTATAATGTTTTCTTTAAGCTAGATCCTGTAATGAGACTGATGGCTTATCCTTTTATGGGCTTTGTGCTTTTCTTCCCTATTGTAATAAAAAACTTTAGTTTTAATACAGAAAAATACTTTGCAGGGCTAAGCTTACTTGGACTAAGTTTCTTCACAATCAAAGATGTAGTCAATATCAATGAACCCTATGCACATTATCAAACAATAATAAATAGCACCGACAACACAATTATAATAGGTGTAGAAAAAAGCGACAAGAAGACAGGACGTAGTGAGAAGCAAGGATTAAAAGGAACTCAACTAAAAGCAGAGCAAGAAGAACAGGAATAATATAAGCACCATTTCTTATTAAAAAAGTCTTATTTATTAAATAATTAGTACTTTTGCTTAAGTGCAGCAATTCTTATCAGAATACTAAGCATAATAAAGCAAAGAATTCCATAATTACATAAATTAAACAACGATGATTAGATCAAAAAACTCCAATACTGTTACTTGGACAGACCTATATACTTACAGTCAGCTTCCTAAAGAACTGGACAAGCTTGATGAATTAATGCATAACCTTTGGTGGGTTTGGACGCCAAAAGCAAAGACTCTATTCAAAAACATCTCACCTGAACTTTGGGAACAAACAGAGGGGAATCCAATACTGATGTGCAAACATCTAAGCAAGGCTAAGCTTAGCGAACTAAGCGAAGATAAAAAGTTTCTTACGGAGCTTGATGAACTGTATGCAGATTTCCAAGCCTATATGAATGAGCCAGCAGATGAAAAACGTCCCTCAGTTGCTTATCTATGTATGGAATATGGATTAACAAATATCCTTAAAATCTATTCTGGAGGCTTGGGAGTCCTTGCAGGAGACTACATCAAAGAAGCAAGTGATAGTAACGTAAGAATGACAGCTGTTGGTTTCCTTTATCGTTATGGTTACTTTACACAAACTCTAAGCCCAGAAGGAGATCAGATTGCTAATTACGAAGCTCAAGAGTTCACTCAGCTTCCACTTAAGCAAGTAATGAACGAAGATGGCTCGCCAATGCTACTAGAAGTTCCTTATTCTAGCTACAGCGTTTACTGCCACATTTGGGAAGTGAATGTCGGACGTATTAAGCTTTACTTACTTGATACAGATAATACGCACAATAGCGAATGGGATAGATCCATTACCCACCAACTTTATGGAGGAGACTGGGAAAATAGAATGAAGCAAGAATATCTCCTTGGTATCGGAGGGGTACTTCTACTTAATCAGTTAGGTATCAAGAAAGATGTTTACCATATGAACGAAGGGCACGCAGCCTTTATGAATGTTCAGCGCTTGCTAGACCTTGTAGAGAAGCAGCATATTCCTTTCGATCTTGCACTAGAACTAGTACGAGCTTCGTCTCTTTATACTGTACACACTCCTGTTCCTGCTGGGCACGACTACTTTGATGAAGCTTTAATGGGGAAATACTTAGGACATATACCTTCTCGCCTTGGCATATCGTGGGACGAGTTTATGGATATGGGACGAGAAAATACAGGCACTAAGGACAAGTTCTCTATGAGCACCTTTGCTCTAAATACTTGTCAAGAAGCTAATGGCGTAAGCAAACTGCACGGTATCGTCTCTCAAGAGATGTTTGCAGATGTATGGAAAGGCTATTTCCCAAATGAGCTACACGTAGGCTACGTTACTAATGGTGTACACCTCCCTACTTGGGCTGCACCTCAGTGGCAAGAGCTATACAGCAAGCATTTAGGAAAAGACTTCATTACAAAGCAAACAGAAGAAGCTGTTTGGAGCAAGCTTGATAAGCTCAAAAATTCTGAATTATGGGATATACACTACCAACAAAAACTAAATTTAATAGAGCATATACGTGCCTATTATGGAGAACGTTGGATTAAGCGTAGTTCTAACCCAAAAGCAGTTAAGACAGTATTAGATAACCTAAACCCAAATGCGCTAATCATTGGCTTTGGACGTCGATTTGCAACCTATAAACGTGCGCACCTCTTGTTCTCTGACCTTGAACGCTTGGCTCGTTTGGTTAATAATCCAGATTATCCTGTTCAATTCTTGTTTACAGGAAAGGCTCACCCTGCTGATGGTGGAGGTCAAGGCTTACTCAAGCAAATTATGGAGATTAGTCGCCGTCCTGAATTCTTGGGCAAAATTATCTTCTTAGAAAATTACGATATGCGTCTAGCTTCTAAGCTTATTGCTGGAGTTGATGTTTGGTTGAACACCCCTACTCGACCTCTTGAAGCCTCAGGTACTTCAGGAGAAAAAGCAGAGATGAATGGTGTACTAAACCTCAGCATCTTAGATGGTTGGTGGTACGAAGGTTATCGCGAGGGTGCTGGTTGGGCATTGACAGATAAGCGCACTTTTGAGAATCAAGAGTTGCAAGACAAACTTGATGCCACGACAATCTATGACCTAATTGAGAAAGAAATTGCTACTCTTTATTTTGATGAAAGAGCTAAGGGTGCTTCATTTAGCGACAAATGGGTCGAGACAATGAAGAAGTCCCTCAAAGAAATTGCGCCACACTACACGATGCGCCGTATGATGGACGACTACTTTGAGCGCTTCTACAATAAGCTCGCACGACGTTCTTCAGAGCTTCAGGCTAACGATTGTAAATTAGCGAAAGAACTTGTTGAATGGAAAGCTAAGGTTTCTCAAAACTGGAATAGCCTACAAGTCCTAGACCTAAAACGTACAAAACAAGATAATAACACTGATGAAGTCCTAGAGCTTACGCTTAACAAGGGCACACTTCAAGCAGAGCTCATAGTTGAACTTGTCGTAGCGCAGGAAGATGAGCAAGGCAAGCTACATCTCATCGAAGCGATACCGCTAGCGCTAACTCAAGAAGATGGAGCAACGTTCAAATACACAAGCAACATTGCTCCTCGCCGTGCTGGGCATTATAAGTTAGGTCTCCGCGTATTACCTTGGCATAAGGCAATGCCACATCGTATGGACTTTGCTTACATACATTGGACAGCCTTGCAGTAATCATCATTCAACACATACAAACAAGGAAGGCTATTCATCAGAGTAGCCTTCCTCTATTTTTATAAAACATATCAATGAATCAAGAAAAACAACGAATTAGTGCCTTAGGCTTAACGCCTTTGCTAGTCTTTTTATTAAGTTACCTCGTCAGTTCTATTATACTTGGCGACTTCTACAAAGTTCCCTTAACGGTTGCCTTTGCCATCACAAGCATTTATGCCATCGCCATAAGCAAGGGCATAAGCCTCAATAAACGAATGGAAATTTTCTCACGAGGTGCAAGCGACAACAATATGCTTCTGATGATTTGGATATTTATCCTATCAGGTGCTTTTGCTACGAGTGCCAAAGAAGTCGGAGCTATAGATGCCTGTGTACAGGCACTTCTTTATCTAATGCCTAGCTACCTTATTCTATCGGGTTTATTCTTAGCTTCCTGCTTTATCTCTTTATCTATTGGCACAAGCGTAGGGACAATCGTAGCCTTAGCTCCTATTGCCCTTGGCTTATCCGAACCATTAGGTCTATCTCCAGCTTTTACTTCAGGTTTGGTCGTTGGAGGAGCTTTCTTTGGTGACAACCTTTCTTTTATTTCAGACACAACTATTGCTGCCACACGCCTGATGGGCTGTGAGATGAAGGATAAATTCAAAGCCAATATCCGCTTTGCTTTACCTGCCGCCCTTTTGGCTCTCGCAGTCTATACAATCAAAGGCTTTAATTTAGACTATGAAATAAATGCTCAATTTGAACTAAGCCAACTGACGCTTGTTCTCCCCTATCTCCTTGTCTTAGTATCAGCTCTAATAGGAATGAATGTCCTTATAGTATTAGTTATTGGCATTGTAACGACAGGTATTGTCGGCATCGGAAGCTCTGCGCTAGACTTCTGGGCTTGGATTGCGAGCCTTGGGAAGGGAATTAATAGTGTCGGAGAGCTGATTATCATTACCCTACTTGCCTCTGGAGTGCTTGAGATGATTAAGTATAATGGCGGATTTAATTATATGCTTAAAGCTTTAGACAGACGCATAAGCACCCAACGAGGGGCTGAATATACGATTGGCGCTTTGGTTTCTTTTGCCTGTGTTTGCACAGCAAACAACACCATTGCAATCCTTAGTGTTGGTTCTGTTATTAAGGATATTGCCGAACGCTTTAAGATAGACCCCAAGCGTGCTACAAGTATCTTAGATATTTTTGCTTGTTTGGCTCAGAGCCTTATTCCTTACGGCGCTCAGCTCTTGCTTGTCGCGGGCTTCTCGGCAGTCTCTCCTGTTGAGATAATTCCTTACCTTTATTATTCTGCTTTCCTTGCAGTAATTACTTTTGTAAGTATCCTATTCAGCAATAAACTTAAGACACAGAGCTAGAGCTAACTTAAGCTAAGCCTTAAACAAAAGAAGTCATTAAGACAAAGAGTCTGCCAGCTTGTCAGATTAGAGCCCAAAGAAAGAAGCTCAGTAAGGCTTGGCACAATGCTTGCTTTTATTCGCAGGAACGCCTTGAGCAAGCATTAGTATAAGACAAGGCATAAGAAGATTATACATTAAATATAAAGAATAAATTATGAGCAGAAATGGTAAGATTGGGGTAACGAGTGAGAATATCTTCCCCGTAATTAAGAAGTTCCTTTATAGCGAACACGACATTTTCCTAAGAGAGTTGGTAAGTAATGCGATTGATGCTTCACAGAAGTTAAAAGCCTTATCTTCAACAGGAGAATTCAAAGGAGAACTTGGCGAACTAAAGGTTAACGTTCAGCTTGATAAAGAGGCTGGAACGATTACCATTAGCGATAGAGGTATCGGTATGACTGCTGATGAAGTCGATAAATACATCAACCAGATTGCCTTCTCTGGTGCTGAAGAATTCCTTGATAAGTACAAAGATGATAAGGTTGCCATTATCGGACACTTTGGTCTTGGTTTCTATTCTTCTTTTATGGTATCTAAGCGTGTAGATATTATCACAAAGTCTTATCAAGAAGGAGCTAAGGCTGTCAAGTGGAGCTGTGACGGTTCTCCTGAATATACGCTTGAAGAAGTAGAGAAAGCTGACAGAGGAACAGACATCGTTCTACACATTGATGAGGAAAGCAAAGAATTCCTTGAGAAAGAACGCCTACAAACGCTCCTTAATAAGTACTGTAAGTTCCTTGCCGTGCCTGTCATCTTCGGCAAGAAGCAAGAATGGAAAGACGGCAAATACGAAGATACAGAAGAGGACAACCAAGTAAACGATACGCACCCAGCTTGGACGAAGAAACCAAGCGAAATGACAGACGAGGATTACAAGGCATTCTATCGCCAGCTCTATCCAATGAATATGGAAGAGCCTCTTTTCTGGATTCACCTCAATGTAGATTATCCATTTAACTTAACAGGGATTCTTTATTTCCCTAAGATTAAGAACCAAATGGAGTTGCAACGCAATAAGATTCAGCTCTATTGCAATCAAGTATTCGTAACAGAAGAGGTGCAAGACATCGTACCTGAATACTTAACATTGCTACACGGGGTTATTGACTCGCCAGACATTCCTCTGAACGTTTCGCGTTCATATCTACAGAGCGATGCTCAAGTAAAGAAGATTTCTAATCACATCGCTAAGAAAGTAGCAGGTCGCCTAGAGGAGATATTCAAGAACGACCGTCCCCTATTTGAAGACAAATGGGATAGCTTGAAGCTATTCATTCAATATGGAATGCTTAGTGATGAGAAGTTCTACGAACGTGCAGAGAAGTTCCTACTCTTTACTGATGTACACGACAAGAAGTACACAATCGAAGAATACAAAACGCTTATCTCTGCAGAGCAAACAGATAAGGAAGAGCAACTCATTGTGCTTTATGCAACGGACAAAGCAGAGCAATATAGCCACATCAAGCGTGCTGAGGAGAAAGGCTACTCAGTTCTAGTAATGGACGGAGCTTTGGACGTTCACGCAGTAGGTCAGCTTGAACAGAAGATGGAGAAGACACGCTTTGTTCGTGTAGATTCAGACTCAATCTCTAAGCTTATCGTTAAGGACGAAGTGGCAAAGGTTAAGCTAAGTGCTGAGGAACAGACACGTTTGTCTGACATCTTTGCAGGACGCTTACCAGAGGAAGAGAAGCGCAATTTCAACGTGACGCTGGAAGCTCTTGGCGAAGATGCAGAGCCATTGCTTGTAACGCAAGCAGAGTTTATGCGCCGTATGCAAGAGATGGCAAAGCTTCAGCCAAATATGAGTTTCTACGGCGATATGCCAGAGAGCTACAACGTTGTACTGAATGCAGACCACAGCTTGGTTAAGCGTATCCTTGAGAGCGAAGGCAATGAGCTAGAGGCATCACTGAAGGATAAGCGTGAAGAGCTAAGCGCTAAGACAGCTGAACTTGAGGGCTTACGTAAGGAAACTGAAGGCAAGAAAGACGAAGAGATTTCTGCTTCGGAGAAAGAAGTTATGGAGCAGGTTGCTTTCCGTCAAGCAGAGGTTGAGGGCGAGATTCGCAATGCTCTGAAAGCTTATGGTAAGGACAACGACCTTGTTGGACAGTTAGTTGACCTTGCCCTCCTTGGTAGCGGACTGCTTACAGGGGAAGCTCTAGCGAACTTTATCCAACGTAACCAAAGAATGCTATAAGATAAGGTCTTGACCTAAGTCCACAAAAGGATAAAATAAACTATGGCTGTGCTAAAGAAAATAGCACAGCCATAGTTTTCTAAAAAACACAACTTAACCTAGCCCTACAAATATCTTGAGAAAATAAAAAGAGAAGCCCCACGTTATAAGCTTACTGAGTGATAGAAGGTATTTCTAAAAGAACTACTGCTCACACGACTTGAAGTCCTAGCATTAGGGTAAAAAGTTGTATCTTTGACAAGACTAAGAGTTTATCATATAAAACAAGAATTATTATGCAAGAAACAAAGGAACAAGAAATTAAGATAGAAGTATCAGAACAAGTAGAGGACGGCATCTATAGCAACCTCGCTATTGTAATGCATTCGCAGAGTGAGTTTGTCTTAGACTTCGTTCATCTATTGCCAAATAATCCAAAAGCAAAAGTTAAAAGTCGCGTTCTACTAAGCCCTGATAATGTAAAACGCCTAATGAGAGTTTTGCAAAGTAATATTCATTCTTTTGAGGCTGAGTTTGGAACGATTGAACTTCCAGAAGATAAGAATCCAGAGTTTGTAGAGATGCCTACCTTCCCACAAGGAGAAGCATAATATCAAAGACATAAAGCAATCATAATGGCACGTTTGATGATTGAAGGCTCTATCCCCTACCTCAGAGATATTGAGGGCTTAGAGCTGATTGAGCAAGTTGATTATATTGAAAATGCTCATCTGACAGCAAAGCAACTTAAAGATACTGACGCGATGATTGTCCGCAGTATCACGAAGTGCAATGAGTCTTTGCTTGCAGGTACTAAAGTTAAGTTTATTGCCACGGCGACAGCAGGCTTTGACCATATTGATCAAGACTACTGCAAAGCTCATCAAATAGAATGGCAAAGTGCTAAGGGCTGTAACGCTATTGCAGTAGCTCAATATGTTTTTGCGTCCCTTTCTTATCTATCCCTTAAAGATAAGTGGCTATTTAAGGATAAGACGATTGCCATCATCGGCGTTGGAGCTGTGGGGAAAGAAGTCGAGAAAGTTGCCCAAGCCCTAGAGATGAATATCCTACGCTATGACCCTCCTCGTGCTGACGAAGAAGGAGATGAAGCTTTTGTTAGCTTGGAGCAAATACAGCAAGAGGCAGATATTATTACCCTGCACGTGCCTCTTACTAAGGACGGGAAATACCCAACTTACCAAATGATTGATTGGGATTTCCTAGAAGCTTGCGAACGTAAGCCTATTCTAATCAATGCTTGCCGTGGAGACGTTACGCCTTCTGATGACCTATTTATGGCGAAAACACAAGGTATAGTCTCTCGCCTTGTAATGGATTGCTGGGAGAATGAGCCACAAATTGACGAATTACTCCTTAATGAGACAGACCTTGCTTCGCCTCATATTGCAGGATTCTCTGCAGAAGGGAAGTTTCGTGGGGGGAGAATGTGCCTAGAGGCTGTCTGCAAGCGTTGGGGCATTGAGATTAAGGACTTGATGAAGCCTACGGTCTTACCTAAGCCAAAGCAAGAACTTATTGAGAGCGAAGGTAATGATGACGAGTTTATCGCTCGTTGCTTCTTGCATACGCTTGATCCAACAATAACAGATAAAGCTCTGCGCACACAGCCAAGAGAATTTGAAAAGCTGAGAAAAGCTTATGTTTACCCAAGAGAGATGTCAGCTTACAAAGTGCAGACTAGCAAGCCTGAGTTAAGAAAGAAACTAGAGGCTATTGGCTTTCAAGTAATCTAAAAGAAAATAATGAAAGACAAGAAAATCATCATAATGGGTGCAAGCTCAGGCATTGGGAAAGCCTTAGCAGAGCTTTGTATCAAGGAAGGCTACGCACTAGGCTTATGTGCAAGGAGGAAGCAAGCATTAAAAGACCTTCAGAGTCTCGCACCTAAACAAGTCTTCGTCAAAGCTATAGACATTTGTCAAACTAATGCAACAGAAGCGCTTCACGAACTCATCAAGGAAATGGGAGGCTTGGACGTCTACGTGCATAGCTCTGGAATGGGCTTTCAGAACCCAAACTTAGACGAAGCTAAAGACTTACAGACCGTAGAGCTTAACACCCTAGCCTTTACAAAGATGACTTCTTGGGTCTTTCGATATTTTGAGCAACAAGAAGCTGGTCATCTGGTAGCCATTAGCTCAATCGCAGGCACTAGAGGGCTAGGAGCAGCAGCGTCTTACTCTGCCTCTAAGGCTTATCAAGCAACATTCTTACAATCTCTTCGCCAGCTTAAGGCAATCAAAGGCTTAAAACAGGTTTACATCACAGATATTCGCCCAGGCTTTGTTGCGACTCCCCTACTAAAAGATGACAAGTATATAATGCTGATGCAAGCAAAAGACGTCGCAAAAGAGTTACTCAAAAGCATCAAACAACGTAAAACGATACGAATTATTGACTGGCGCTATCGTCTAATTGTCGGCTTGTGGCGTCTTGTGCCTCGTTTCCTATGGGAACGCTTACCACTAAAAAGTAAATAAAAAGCATAAGTTATTAAATTCAACAAATGAAAATTATTTATTGCGTTCCCCAGCTGTGGAACTGTGGAGGAATGGAGCGTATCCTAACAATTAAAGCTAACTACCTAGCCAAACAAGGCTATGACGTCAGCTTTGTCACGACTTGTCAAGCAGGGAAAGAGCCTTACTTTCCTATTGACAAAGAGATTAAACTCTATGACCTAGGAATAAACTACAAAGAGGTATTCAAAAATAAATCGATCCTTTATCAAAAGCTTACTTATCAGTGGAAAAAGATCAAGCATAAGAAATTATTAAAGAAGCTCTTACTTCAGCTAAAAGCAGACATTGTCATTTCACCTTTTGAAGATGAAGCCTCTTTCCTAAGCGATATAGAAGATGGAAGTAAGAAAATCATTGAAACCCATACTACAATCCTTAAACGCCTGCAATTAGGACGAAAGGGACTTTTGAGATACATAGACTCTTGGCGAACAAAGCAAGATAAATCTTGTATCAAAGGCTTTGACCACTTCGTTGTACTAACAGAAGAAGACAAAAAGCTTTGGGGCGACTTGCCTTGCCCCGTTCAAGTAATCCCTAATCCTTTAACCTTTAGTTCTGAGCAAGTATCTTCATTAGAACAAAAGGAAGTTGTGGCACTTGGGCGCCTTAATGTCGAAAAGCATTTCGAGGCTTTAATTGATATTTGGGCAGAAGTCGCTAAAGAGTTTCCAGATTGGCATCTATCCATTTACGGGGAAGGTCCTTGTAGAGAAGCATTAGAACAACAAATATCTAAGCTTGACTTAGAAGACTCTATCACACTACAAGGAGCAACTAAAGAAGTACCTCAAAAGCTTCAAGAAAGTTCTATATTTGTAATGACTTCCCGCTTTGAAGGTTTTCCTTTGGTAATGCTTGAAGCACAAACAATGGGATTGCCAAGTATTGCTTTTGCTTGTCCTTGTGGTCCTAGTGATATTATTACAGATAACAAAGATGGATTTCTCATTGAGCTTGATGATAATAAGACTTTCGTAGAGCAGTTAAAACTACTAATATCAAATGAAAGTCTCAGAAAAGAAATGGGCTTAAGAGCAAAAGAAGCTTCTAAGCGTTATGAGATTGAGCAAGTAATGAAGCAGTGGACGAGGCTCTTTGAGGAGCTAAGTAAAGCATAAAGTATAATGGCTAAATCACGCACTGAGAAAGGTTTATTAAATAGTGTAACGACGCTTGCTTTCTATCTTGTAGGTATTTTTGTTACCTTCTTAGTTAGACGTTACTTCTTGAGTAGCCTAGGAGAAGAAGTCCTTGGAATGAAAGGGACTATTGCTAACTTCCTTGGTGTCTTAAATCTTGCCGAACTAGGCGTAGCTACAGCCATCGCTTATGCACTCTACAAGCCCTTACTGCATAATGATAGAAAAGCTATCAATGAAATTATATCCGTACAGGCTTGGTTTTATCGACGGGTAGCCATCTTTGTAAGCATAGCTACGCTTATCCTTTTCTGTTTCTTCCCTCTTATATTTAGAAATTTACAAGCACCGCAGTGGTATGCCTATGCGACATTCTTGGTTTTCTTCTGGGAATCCTTGATGTCCTACCTCATCAATTATCGCGTTGTCATCTTCAATGCAGACCAACGAAGCTATCGTTTAACCCTTAATCTAAGAGGTATTTATATTCTTAAAGGGCTTATACAGCTCATTCTTTTAGCATATTTCCCTAAGCTTGAAAACCTATATCTCTACTTCCTTCTTATAGAAATTGCGATTTCTATTCTAGGCATTTACCTTTTGGAGAAAATGGTACAAAAAGATTATCCTTGGCTCAATCCACAAGTTAAAGAAGGGCGTACATTCTTAAAGAAACACAAAGAGATTATCACGAAGACGAAGCAGCTCTTTGCTCATCAGCTCGGAGGTACAGCCTTAGTACAGATGTCTCCAATCCTTGTTTTGGCATACTCTTCCTTTGATGTCGTGGCTTATTATACAAACTACACGCTTATTATTGGTAGTATTGCTGTTGGGCTAGAGATGTCTTTTGGCGTGCTAACTTCAGGCATTGGCAATCTCGTTGCAGAGGGGAATACCCAAGGTGTTAGAAAAATGTTTTGGGAGCTTCTATCCCTAAAGCAGTTCCTAGCAACGATTATCGCCTTTGCTTTCTACCTCTTGTCAAAAGGGCTAATTATACTATGGCTAGGAGATAATCCAGACTATATCCTCCCTCATATCATCGTTATTTTACTAAGTTTCAACCTTTATCTCAGAGTATCACGCCCATTTGAAGTTTTCACCGCTGCTTATGGGCTATTTCAAGATGTATGGGCGCCTATCGTTGAAGCTATTATTAATATCGGAGGAGGCTTAATCCTTGGCTTTATTTGCTCAAAATTCTATGCAAGTCTAGGCTTTAATTCAAGCGAATATGCAGGAATTTTTGGTGTTCTGCTTGGAGCAACTCTTTCCATCTTATTGATTGTCTTTATTTGGAAGCCTTATTTCTTATTTAAGGAAGGACTAAAACTATCCGTTATTCAATATTGGAAAAACTATATTAAGTACCCGCTAACTTCATTTGTCTTAATAGCTTTAGCCTACCAGCTAATGAGTTTATTAAAGCTCGATTTCTCAACAATAGCAAGCTTTATACTCAATGGTTCTCTTGTTGTTTTAGTTTTTTCTATCTTGGTTTTTGCTTGCTTCTACCTAATATCTGAAGGAATGCGTAACGTAACAAAACGTTTAAGTAGCTTAATCTTGGGTTACTTAAAGTCTTAAAACAAGAAAAGCGAAACCTCCCCTCCCCTGTTATCTCCTGAAATATCAAACAAATGCGAACAAGGCAAGCGAAGTCTTAGTTTGCCTTTAGAGCGACAAATTCACATACGATTTATTCAAATTAAACAACTCATTAAGAGAGAAATACCTAGACTTTAGGATAACAGAGAAAAATGTTCCGCTAAACTTTCGAAAACTTAGCGGAAAACTCTTCAGACTTTATGGGAAAACTTTTTTGACTTTTCCCATAAACTTTTTCCACTAATACAAAGTACCCAAAAAGCTCACAAAACAACTTCTTTAAGTACAACAAATCAGAATAGTAAAAAGAACTTGATACTAGGAGAAAAAATCTTTCCCTCCTAAGCATAAAAAGAAAATAGCCGATAGTAAATATTTACTATCGGCTATTTTCTTTGCGGAAAGGAAGGGATTCGAACCCTCGAAGCGCTTTTGACGCTTACACGCTTTCCAGGCGTGCCTCTTCAACCACTCGAGCACCTTTCCTTAGCAAGCTAGAAACGTCCTCGTACAGATTTGCTTGATGAACGCTTTGTTTTCTTAGAACTTTTCTTACTCTTTCTATGCTTTTTACGTTTAGAAGCTTTTTTCTTTTTCGATTTTTTCCCCTTCTTAATGCGCTTGTCTCGGCTATTCTCTTTATTAGTATCAAGAACTTCAGCATCAGAGTCTTCCTCACCAGCCTTAAGTTTCATCATAGGAGAAGTCGCAAAAGATACAGTTTCCATCTTCTTTAAGCCCTGTTCAATACTATCACGCTTAGCTTGGATAGAATCAAGTCCAACTTGCTGAACGAGCGACTTATTCAAAAGGTTTTTAACCTTAACAATATCTCCCTTATACATACGCATCGTGAAGAAATCATCTAAAGTAGCTTCTGCTATATTATTCGTATCATCAAGCATTACAAGGTCTGTATTGATGTAAGGACGAAGTTTATCATAAGGCAACCAGAAAAGTGGATAAGTCAAACCTCCCTCATCATCAGCACCAAACATAATAGGACAAATAGCTTCGATACTTACATCAAAATCAGACTTTGCTTGGTCAAAATACCAAACTTCCTTAACATAATAAGCTCTGACCTCAGAAGATGGAATGTCATTATTCTCTACTTCAATAGCAGTCTGCTTGGCGCCACGTCCTCTACGTGTCTTAGCTCTATAAGGAATCTGAAAGCGGTCAAGTAGCGCCTTAAAATCAAGCTGATGTTTATCATCATAAAGCTCTACGCCATCAAGATATTCATAAGCCTTAAGTTCCTTATTGTTAATCAACTTGAAGAGCTGAGAGAAAAGGTTCTCCTGCTTGCCCTCATTACCAGCATAATAAAGTGCTGCATTCTCAGCTTGATTAAGGTCTAAGAAACGGTAAATAACCTTTTCCCAACGACGATGTTCTCCATCTTTTTTGAGATTAAGTCCTTGGTTAATTGCTCGCCTTGATAGGTTAAGCGTCTTGCTTTCTTGAGTAACTCTCCTCTTAGCCCCTCGTCTTACACTAACCTCTTGGGCGGAAAGGCTAAAAGTCGTACCAAGAAGACTTATCATAAATAAAGCTTTTTTAAGCTGTAGTTTGTCAAACATATCCTTATTTTATTATGAGATCTAATGAAGGAATACGGCGCTCAATGCCGTCAGCTCCACGAGCTATAATCTTAGTAATATAGAGGCGTTTACCTCTTCTTGTATTGCGTATCTTAGAGATTTGTCTCGCTGTGAATTTAGAACCTTGAGACATCTCTGGTAAAGCGTTACCCATTGAATCGTAAGAAATCAACTGAAATTTAACAACTTGATAAGCAAAATCCACTAGACTATCATCAATAGCAGCCTTAACACCTCCAGCTGCAATGAGTTGTCTCTTACTGATACTTCCTCCTTTGAATCGCTTAGGCTTGCCATCGGCAGTCGTCAGAGCAATATATGGCGAAGGATCAGGCAATGCCCTAACCTTTAGTTCTGAATGTCCCATTAAGGTATTCTTTCCATTAGCAAGCTTAGCATAAACAGCAACTTTAACTAACTCGCCAACCTTTCGTGGTTTAACAACCCAAAGATTTCCTTTTCGTGCAAGCGTACCACTCCCTGAAAGCGTCGCAGAAACTTGAGACATCGGCACGCCTGGAACGGTAATTTTTAGTTCATTATTGATACCAGCATACAAAACATTCATCAGCGTTGGTGCAACGCTTACCATAGGTTCAATAACACGATATTCACTCTTGAACGGTGTGCGTTGTATATCTCCCGACGGTGCTTTGGCGTCAATATAACCTTGTACAGTAAACTGTCCAAGCTTATTTGTATTAACAGAATAATTGCCTTTTGCCTCCTTAGGTAAATTTGCTCCATTGACAAAGATATCAGGGCTTTGTGTACTGTCAATACTACTAAGAATAATCTGAGCTTTGTAAGGAGTTCCTCTCAGAACAACCTTAGATTCTGGCACAACCAAAGCAGAAAGTTTATTTACTCTGATGTCGCCTGCATCAATCTGTTTCATTAGAGAAGAATAGACGTAACCTTCCGTATAACGAAGGTCTGCCTGCATCTTAGTAAGTAAGGTAATTGCAGAAGCTGAAGGCATTCCATCAAAAGTTTGCTCTTCCCACGTAGCACGCTCATTATCTTCGGATTTCTTCGTCTCAAATAGAGCCATCAGACTCTGTTTTGCCTCAGAATTTGGAAGCAGGCTATCCAAGAGTTTAGAATACTCATTTATCTGTCCCTTAAGCACCTCACCTCTTTTAGATAAAGGATTAAGCATTACTTCCTCAGACGCGCCAAGATAATCTTTTTTCTCCAAGCTATCCACATTGGCATCATCTCCATCTGTTTCTTGAGCAATCATAAGCTTAAGAGACTGAATATAATTGAACAAACTATCAGTTTTTGTGCTAAGATTAAGCCCTTTCTGATACCAAACTCCCACCTTCTTAGGATTAGCTTGATAAGCTTGCTCCATCTCGCTCCTGAGCAATTGGTTCTGTGTCTCTGTTGAAGCAATTGATAGCTTAAGCGACTGCTCTACTTTGGCAAATCCATCTAAGACCTCTGATGATACATTCAACGCTAACATTGCGATAAACACAATGTACATTAAGTTAATCATCTTCTGCCTATTGGCATTCCCCGAGTTTACTGCCATAAGCTACTATATATTTGTTGTCTCAGTTTCTTGCATTGGTCGAGCTGGCATATTTACCGTCATAGCTTCAAGCATACGTGCATAGACTTGGTTAAGCTCTCCCAGTTGCTTTGCCAAACGTTCATTCTCAGCTCTGAAGCTTTCACTATCAACGACAGAAGATGAATACATAGATGAGATATTATGCAGACCTGTATTGATTTGATCAATAGCGTCAATCTGACTGCTTATGCTCTTAAGCTGAATCTCATAAATAGTATTCAGACCAGAAACATTACGAGCAAGGTCTTCAACCCCTGTTAAATACTTCTCAGTTCCCTTATTGATACTATCATAATCCTTGGTGATAGCTTCATAGCTCTGAAGCATTTCACTAGAATTAGCTCCAATCGCAGCTAAGCGCCCAGCAGCAGAACTAAGCAGACGGATGCTCTCAGAAAGTTGCTCAAGCTCTGCCTCAGGCAAGATATGAGCAGCCAAAGAGCTAGTACGACCAGAAGAAGCAGATGATTGAAAACTCCCCTCCTCTGCTATTGGGTAAGAGACATTTGCCCCTTTCTGTCTTTGACTTTCCATATAGCGACGCTTAGCCTCAAGCTCTTCTCTATCAAGAGGGTTCTTTGAGTTCAACTCAGGGAAAACCTCTTCCCAATTATAGTTATTCGCAGGCTTCTCAAATCCTGAGACAAAGAAGACGCAGAACTCCGTCATCATACTGACAAAAAGGATTTCATTAGCAAAGCGAAAGTGTAGTAACTTAAACAAAGCTCCTAAAATGATAAAGGCGGCACTCCAAGAGTAGAATAAGTTAAGCGTTCGCTTACCTTTATCGCTGGCAAGGAACATCTCCAAAGAGTTTTTGTATCTTCTGTATCTAGTCATAATCTTTCGCTTTTTACTTGAAACTTATTGCTGTGCGGACGCAACGGAAACCGATGTAAGAATGTGCTCTATCTTGATAATCTTTACTACGACTTGTTGAACGAATATAACGAGCAACATCTTTCCAAGAGCCACCCTTAACAACCTTTAGTGTCTTACTATGAGCATCTAAGAAAGAAGCCCAATAACTATATTCAGGGTTAATATCGTCCATTAACTTCTGCCCCGAGTAGCTCCACGCAGAGCTCGTCCACTCAGCGACATTACCAGCCATATCAAATAGCCCAAAATTATTTGGAGAGAAGGAACAAACCTGAGATGTAATCAAATGCTTATCTGCAGTGTAATCACCTTGAGCAGGCTTGAAGTTACCTAAGTAGCAAGCTTCATCGTTCTCCAAATCTTCGCTATTCCAAGGATAGATATTGTTTGAGTTCCCTGCACGCGCTGCGTATTCCCACTCAGCCTCTGTAGGCAAACGGAAAGCTTCCACAACCTGCCCCTCAGGAAGCTTAGTACCTTTTAGATAAAAATCCGTACGCCAAGCGCAGAAAGCATTAGCTTGCTCCCAAGAAACACCAACGACAGGATAGTCATCATAGCCAGGGTGATTGAAGTAGAGCTTTGTATACGTCTCATTAGTTGAATTAGGGAAGTCGTTTACCCAGCAAATTTCATTTGGATAAATTGGTACGATGTAAGTACTTATAAAGTCATACTCATCTTTGAGCTCACGAGTAATCGTTTCGCGATGTACGAGTCCAGACTGATCAACCCAAGCAGTATCCTTACTAATCATCACAGGCTTTTCAATCTTACGTTTCCACTTTTTATTGCCTTTGGGCTGATGTAGTTGATTGCGATATAAGGCAGCTAAGCGATAGTTATACTCTTCATAGCGGTAAAGCATTTGCCGAGGGTCTAAGCTCTTCTTTCCTGTAGCAGGATTAGTATAATATACACTATTAATAGCTCTCAGTTCGTCGTCATTCGCTTGTCTTTTTGTTGGTATTGGTCTTGACCAATCAAGATAAGGCTTGATAGGCTCTCCATACTTATCTTCTGTAATACGATAGGTCTCATCACCCCCATAAGCAGGGTCAGCCAAACGCTCACGAATAATAGAATCCCTTACATAATGAACAAATTGCCTATACTGAGCATTAGTTACTTCGTGCTTATCCATCCAAAAAGCCCCGACAGATACAGGACGTGTATAGCCCTTTTCTCCCCAAAGAGAATCACTAGCTTGCTCGCCAAGTAAGATATGCCCTTCTGGGATCTTCACCATTCCATAGGGAGCTGGCTCGTTCCAACTTGCCAAACGAACACCCGTAACTTCTCCACCTACAGAGCCACGAGAAGCTCCACAAGCAATAAGAGTGAATAGTATGCCAAAACCAAGAGTAGCCTGTACTAATATCTTTCTATTCATATTTCCTTATAATTATCAAAGAAGTCTAATACTCTTATAGACTCCTTTCTTATTCTTTCCCAAACTAATTGGCAATGAATAAGTTAAAACAATTTCGTGTGTACCAAAAGTTCCTCGCCCTAATTCAGAGGTTGGATATTCAAACTGGTAGAGTAGCCTAGCCTTACCAAAGCTCATTCCTAAACTAAGCCCCCAAACATTATTAAGCCTATACATTGCTCCAAAATGGAAACGTTTGTTGTAAGAAAAATCCAAACGAGTATCCAAACGATACCATAAATTCTCATTTAGAGAGGCAAAAACAGAAGGCTTACAAGTTAACAACGTATTTTTTACAAGAAAATTATATCCAAGATATAAATTATAACTTCTTGAGCTTTGACGCTGATAATTTGTTCCTAGTGTAATAGGAGCTGCAAAGAGATTACGAATGCCCAAACCAAAGTCTAAATCCTTGTATTCCAGCCCTAGACCAAACTGAGCATCAAAGCCCTTACCAGCGACTTCACTCGTCGGGATTGCTTCATCTGTTTTAGACATTCCCTCTCCTGCAGATGGGATAACAACCTTATCCCCCTCAAAGATAGACGAAATCAAGGAGAAGCCCAAACCAACTTTAATTCTTAGTCTTTTGCCTAAGCTAAACTTAGTTGCAAAAAGACCCGTTAGTTCATTATCCTTAAACAAGCCAAATGAATGCGTCTGTAGCCTAAAACCACCATAATGAATCCCTCCAAATAACTCAAAAGGCGTATCAGCCATTAGCAGAAAGCTTTTACTTGCATCACTAATACCCTCAAACTGACGGTTATGTACTAAAGCTAGATTAAGCTCTTTGCCTTCAGCTATTGCAGATGGATTATAGTAAGATCCTAAAATTGGATATTGTCCTAAGGTTAAGTCTATTTGAGCAAAAACCTTCTGAGTTATCCCAGCAGAGGATAACAGCAGAAGGCTTAATATAATACGTTTAGCTAAGGCATTCATAAACTAAACGGGATAAGGTTTCATAATGAGAGTTTAATACTCTTCTTCATCAAAGAAGAAATCCTCTTCACTTGGATAGTCAGGCCAAATATCTTCAATTGATTCGTACATCTCCCCTTCATCTTCAATATCTTGAAGGTTCTCAATGACTTCTACAGGCGCTCCTGAACGCTGAGCATAGTCAATCAATTCCTCTTTGGTTGCTGGCCAAGGTGCATCTTCTAACTTAGATGCAAGTTCAAGTGTCCAATACATATAATATGTTCTTTTTGTGTTCTAAATTGTTTATTAAATCGGCTACAAAAGTAACTTTTTTTTTGAAAAATCCAAACATTTACGCGAAGTTTTTCTAACCTCAACCGATAGAAGAAGTTAAACCTCAACTCAGAAGGCAATAATTCTATCCGCTGAAAACTATAGTTTCTTCCGCTAAAGATTTTAGTTTACACCGGTAAAAACTTTGGTTCCCTCCAGTAAAAACTCTAGAGATAAGCATATAAGCTATCAGACTAATATTTAATAAACGCTAAGTACAGGGATATATTATTTGACCAATCCAAAGAATATTTGTATTTTCGCTCTATAAATAATGAAAAAACAAATAGAAAGAATAAGTATGTTTTCAGGAATTGTAGAAGAATACGCAAAGGTTGTCAAGCTCGAAAAAGATGGCGAAAACCTAGATATAACAATGCAGTGTAGCTTTACTGACGAGCTTAGCATCGACCAAAGTATTGCACATAATGGGGTCTGTCTGACAGTTGTAAGCATTGATAATGACTGCTATACCGTCACTGCTATTAAAGAAACTCTAGAGCGTAGCAACCTTGGCAAGCTCAAAGTTGGAGACTTAGTTAATCTTGAGAGAAGTATGCTCCTTGGAGGACGCCTTGATGGACATATCGTTCAAGGACATGTGGATCAAACAGCTGTATGTAAAGAAATCCGTCAAGCTGATGGAAGTTGGTATTTCCGCTTTGTCTACGAAGACAGTAAGGAGATGGCTATAAAGGGCTATGTTACAGTGGAAAAAGGCTCAGTTTGCGTCAATGGGGTTAGCCTAACGGTTTGCAATTCAGAAAAAAACAGCTTTGAAGTTGCGATTATTCCTTATACCTATGAACATACAAACTTTTGCCGTTTTGAGATTGGCTCTGTCGTAAACCTTGAATTTGACATCATCGGCAAATACCTCTGCAAAATGCAGGCTTATCTTCAATAAAAGATGAGGAAGGTCACAATTTTAGCACTTATTACAGCTCTTAGCTTGGGATTATTTAGTCCTAAGCTAAGGCTTGTGGCACAAAACTCTGCAACAGCAAAACAAAAAATTGGGGCAGTCATTTGTAATCTTATTTCAGATAATGCTCAGGTACAAAGCCCTCGCTTCCCTCTTATCAAGCTTAATAGCAGTGATGTTCTTAAAATAGATTTTGACTTACTAAATCAAGAAGACAGAAGTTTAAGCTATCGCCTTGTGCACTGCAACTATAATTGGGAAGTATCTGCCTTACAGACCATTGAATATATTGATGGCTTTGCCCAATATGAGCTTGAACCAGCAGAGTACAGCAATGGGACGCTACAAAGTTATTTGCATTATCAAGTATCTATTCCTAATGAATATACTCAGATTAAACGCTCTGGCAACTATAAAATAGAGCTGATAGACCTTGACAATGAAGAAGAAATTATACTTTCTATCCCCTTCGCTGTATATGAAGAAAAGCTAGATATAGCTACAGAAGTTACAGACAAAACACAGTTATCAAATAAGGGAGCTTTCCAACAGGTTAACCTAAGCCTAGAGCTCAAAGAAGACAAAAATCCTAGAATTGTCCAAGAAATAAAACCTGTCGTCCTACAAAATGGTAGATGGGATAATGCCATTTGTCTAAAACATCCCTCTTCTTATGGTTCAGGAAAGCTTATTTATCAAGATTATAATGGAGCTATTTTCCAAGGAGGAAATGAATACCACAAGCTAGAACAACTATTAAACAGAGGGACTGGACTAGGAGTTTACAGACAAGGCTTGTTTGCAGGCATTTATCAACTAGAGCTATACCCTCAGAAGAATAGAAGTCAAGAAGCCTATATCTATGACAAAGACCAAAATGGAAGAAGCTATATCCGTTCGCTAAATACAGACCACCCTACTACAGAAGCAGATTACCATTGGGTAGACTTTACTTTTAAGTCACATAGAATTGAAGGAGGAGAAGTTTTAATTGAAGGAGAATACTTCAATTACCTACCAGAAGCACAACGCATAATGAACTATGACAAGCAAACACATTGTTATAGAAAGCGTCTTCTAGTTAAGGAAGGGTATCAAGAATTTCAGTTTCTTTTCCGTCCTAATGAGCAAATAAAAATGAGCTCCTCACAAACAGAAGGCACTCATTATCAAACTACAAATGACTATCAAGTCTTAGTTTATCGTCGCGGTGTAACGGATAGAGCCGACAAGCTCATTGCTTATAAAGAACTAAGTATATAGTTTAGGGAATTATCTACTCCGAGACTTCCCACTCATCAAGCTCTAAGAGTTGAGTATCGGGAAAATACTTTGCAAGATAAGCCTTCAAGAAGTTTAGGCTATCTTCCTCAATAATGGCATCAACCTTTGGATAGCGATTATAAATGAGGTAAGCAACTTCAATTTTTCTTGCTTTGCACACCTCAAGGCTCAGAAGCGTATGGTTTAGACTACCTAAACGCCCTGAAGTAACCAAAGCTAAAGGATAGCCTTCATCTTGAATAAAGTCTATGGTTAGATAGTTCTCTATTATCGGCACCATCAATCCCCCTGCTCCCTCAAGTAAAACCAAATCATAGTCATACTCATTAAGGAGACGATTCGTTGCCTTATTCAATAGTGATAAGTCAATCTGAACATTATCTAACTTTGCTGCAAGATGTGGCGAAGCTGGATAAGAAAGAATAATCGGTGCCGTCGTCTTATTCCAATCTTCCTCTCTGAATGCTTCCCCAAGCAAAGAGCGATGAAGCTCAATGTCTTCAGAATACTCCTTGTTACCAGTCTGTATCATTTTCTGAGAAGTGAGGTAAAATCCTTGCTCTCTTAACTCCTTCATTAAGAAAGCCGTTGCATACGACTTACCAATGTTAGTATCAATACCACTAACAAACAAAGTATGTTCTCTCCTACTTTTCATTAATCTTCAATACGTTTTGCAGAAATAATGTTATCCAGCTCCTTCAGTGTGGCAAAAAGCTTTTCTAACACTTCTAAGTTAGGGACATATACTTCAAACTTACCTTCAAAAACACCATCATCAGCAGATACATTAACAGCATTGATACGTAATCCCAACTGAATAGATATAAGATTACAAATACTTCCTAACAAGCCTTTTGTATCAACACCACTAATGAAAACATTAGTAAGAAACTCTTCATTCTCTTGCTCCGCCCACATAACAGAAAGCAACTTATCCCCTTGAGTACTCTTAATCTCCATTGCTCTAGGACAAGAACTCCGATGGACATAAACTTGACCATTCTTAGTAATAACACCCATTACCTCATCACCTTTAATTGGTCTACAACAAGAAGCTAAAAGGTAATTCGGTTTAGCATCTTTAACAAGAAGCTTGTAAACATCTTTTTGATCTACGGGTTCTGCAGTAGATAAAGGTTCTGATTGCTTATCCCCCTCTCTCTTAATCCTTGAAATGTAAGAAAGAATTTCTTTAATGCTTAACTCTCTTCCTTCCTGAGCTACAGCTTTTTCTATCTTGAGTATATCTTCTTCTAGGTTAATTTCACCTGTACCAAGGTTTAGATAAAGGTCATCTTGATTTTTTAAGCCATAAAAATTAGATAAATTATCAATCAATGACTTATCAGAAACTATACCAAATTTCTCAAGAATAGCATTAAATAGCTCTTCCCCTTTTTGTCGATCCACTCTCTGTAAGCGACGTAAAGTTGCTTGTATCTTAACTTTAGCATTTGGTGTAACAGCCATATCCAACCAAGTTGGCTCACATTCGACTCTCCCTTTAACGTTTAGAATCTCAACCTGATCACCACATTTTAGCTTATGACTTCGGGGATAAAGTTTATGATCAATTTTAGCCCCCATACACTCATCACCAAGCTCACTATGAATTGCATAAGCAAAGTCTAAGACGGTTGCTCCAAAAGGTAGATGAAACTCTTTTCCTTTCGGAGTAAAGACATAAATATCATTAGCATATAAACTTGCCTTGAAGTTGTCCAAGAATTCTGTAGCGCTACTATCACGATACTGAAGGATATCTCTCATCTGTGCTAATAATTGCGTCATAATAACGTCTTCACTACCCTCTCCTCCCTCTTTGTAACGCCAGTGAGCAGCGAGTCCTTGCTCTGCAATTTCGTGCATTCTTCGGCTACGAATTTGAATCTCAACTTTCTGATCGGAAGGAAGCATAACTGTTAAATGCAGAGCTTGATAACCATTAGGTTTAGTTTTAATCAACCAATCACGGAGCCTATCAGGTCTTGTCTGATAAGTTTGCTCAACATAAGCCTGAATTTGGCGACAAATAAGAATTTCATCACTTAGTTTATCCGTATCAAAAACAATACGTACGGCAAATATATCCGCCATCTCTTCAAAAGAGATTTTTTTACGTCTCATCTTCTGAGAAATCGAATATATCCCTTTTAAGCGATACTTAATTTCAAAGTTTAATTTACTTTCCTTAAGCTTTTTCTCCAGAGGTTCAATAAGCTGATGAAAGAAAGACTCAACACCTTCTTCATATTCAAGAAGTTTCTTTGAAATCTCATTATATCGCTCTGGTTGATCGTACTTAAAGCTTAAGTTTTCTAATTCTGACTTTATCGCATACAGCCCCAAACGATGAGCAAGAGGCGCAAAAAACTCTAGGGTTTCCCCTGAAATTTTCTTTTGCTTATCTGGGCGCATTGAGCCCAAAGTCCTCAGGTTATGTAGTCGGTCGGCAATCTTGATTAATACAACACGAGGATCATCATTCATTGTCAAAACGAGGCGGCGAAAGTTCTCTGCCTGAAGAGAGACTTCATAACCGATGAGCTTCTCCCCTTTTATCTTAGTTAATCCGTCTACAATCTCAGCAACTTTAGCATCAAAGAAGTGTGCTATATTCTCAACAGTATAATCAGTATCCTCTACGACATCGTGCAATAAAGCACAACATATAGAAGTCGAGCCGAGCCCCATTTCTTCACAAACAATACGAGCAACAGCTATAGGATGATGAATGTAAGGCTCTCCACTCTTACGCCTTACCTGATTATGCGCCTTACGAGCAAAATCAAACGCAGAACGTACTCGTTGCTCTTTTTGACTATGTCCAGAGCGCATATAGATTTCCAGCAATTCCTCAAAAGCTTCATCAATAAGCCTTTCTTCTTCCTCTGTAAAATCTATTGTTTTCATTGTATGTATCGTTTAAGGATTAAGCAATTATAATGTCAGAAATAGGTAAGTATTATAGGCTAGGAAAAGCAAGAATAGCACAGCACCTTCCCATCTATTGATAACCTTATTGCCAAAAAACACACCAAAAAGATAAAGAGCGAAGGCAGATAACACCAATATCAATAAATCAACAATACCAATATCTGAAATAGCAAATGGCGATACACTTGCCGTAATACCAAGAATGCAGAAGATATTAAATATACCAGAGCCAACAACATTTCCCATTGCCAACTCAGGTTCTTTCTTCAAGGCAGCCACGATCGCTGTTGCAAGCTCAGGCAAAGAAGTTCCTAGGGCAACAAGTGTCAAACCAATAATCCCCTCTTTCACCCCTAATTTAGTCGCTAAGCTCACAGAAGACGAAACAAAAAGGTCTCCTCCCCAAACAAGTCCTGCAAAACCTATTATGATAAATATAATCAGCCAATAGAGGGGACGTTTTTCCTCTTTGATTATTTGAACAGCTTCCTCTTCAGTCCTTTTTTCTTTGATTATTGGAACAGACTTTTCTTTTGCAATAGCCAAGCTATAAGCCAAAAATATTAAAAAGAAAGCTAAGAGTGTCAAACCTTCGCCTCGGCTAAGGCTCATAAACTCCTCTTCAAAACTAAATATATTATCAAGCACCATAAAGGCTAAGACGAGCGAACCTAACAACAAAAGAGGAATCTCTCGCCTAATCGTACTACTCTTGATGCTAAGTGGCGTAATCATAGCTGTAATACCAATGACTGCAAGGTTATTAAATATATTGCTACCAATAGCATTTCCTAATGCAATATCTGCACTACCTCTCAAGGCAGAGCTAAGACTAACGACAAGCTCTGGAGCTGAAGTTCCAAAAGCAATAATCGTTAGTCCGACAACTAGTGGGCTAATACCTAAACGGCGCGCAAAACCTGCAGCACCATCAGTTAGTAAATTAGCAGCACCTAGAATGATAACTATTGATATAACAAAAAGAATAATGTCAAGTAGCATAATCTATTCTAAATTTAATTTATCCAAGCAAATAATAAGTACATAGAGTAACAAAAATAATATATATATCCTTCAACTACAAAAGAGAAACAAAGAACATATTAAAATGTAGCATATATCTTGCACTCCATATTCTAGCTTACTTAAAAGGAAAGAAGACCTATGAAATCTGTCATCAGACAAATGATAAAATAAGACAAAATAAACCACGTGCTGCTGAAGTGAAAACTCCTAAAAACAGGATTTGAGGGTTTCTCCATCTTTGTAATCCGTTTGTTCAAAGAACTGCGGCCCGCCATTGAGTAGAGAACACTACCTCGGTTTTCTTTTATGTACTGAGTCCCCTTAGCAAAACACGTGGTGTTATTCTTTCTACAAGCAAAGATAAAAAAGAATGTGCTAAATACCAAAAGAATTACGGATTATTTTCTCATTACACAGCGTTGTGAAATACTTTTCATTCCCTTGTGTAATTTATTTCATAGCGCTGTGTAATCAAATTTCTAAACAGAAAAGACTAGACTTTGAAGAAAAGCCCTCTTATTCCCTAGGAATAAAAGCCAAACTCAATAAGTTAGCAAAAAAAAGTCTAAAAAAGACTTAGCCTAATAAGAAAAGATTAGTATCTTTGCCTCTAAATAATAATATGAAGATCTTAAAGAGCTTCAATTACTAACATTTTAATGCAAAACGATATGAGAGATACTGTAATCTTTGACCTCATTGAGGAAGAGCACCAAAGACAACTAAAAGGTGTTGAGCTTATCGCATCGGAGAACTTTGTCAGTGATGATGTAATGAAGGCAATGGGGAGCTGTATGACCAACAAATATGCAGAAGGCTATCCCACGCGACGCTACTATGGTGGCTGCGAAGTGGTAGATAAATCTGAGCAAATTGCCATTGACCGCTTGAAGGAACTATTTGGCGCAGAATGGGCAAATGTCCAACCTCACTCTGGAGCACAAGCTAATATGGCCGTTCTGCTAGCCTGTCTCAATCCAGGAGATGTCTTTATGGGATTAAACCTAGCACATGGCGGACACCTATCTCACGGTTCATTTGTTAATAGTTCAGGTATCCTTTATAAGCCTGTTGAGTACAACGTGAAGGAAGAAGATGGTCGCGTTGATTACGATGATATGGAAGCTAAAGCTCTTGAGCATAAGCCTAAACTCATCATCGGAGGAGGTTCTGCTTATTCTCGTGAATGGGATTATAAGCGTATGCGCGAGATTGCAGACAAGGTAGGGGCAATCCTACTTGTAGATATGGCTCACCCTGCGGGACTGATTGCAGCAGGCTTGTTAGACAACCCTATTAAATATGCTCATATCGTAACGAGCACAACACACAAAACGCTTAGAGGACCTCGTGGAGGTATTATTATGATGGGAAAAGACTTTGATAATCCTTGGGGCAAGACAACTCCAAAAGGTGTTATCAAGAAGATGTCTGCCCTACTAGATTCAGCTGTTTTCCCAGGCGTTCAAGGAGGTCCTCTTGAGCACGTTATTGCAGCGAAAGCTGTTGCTTTTGGCGAAGCTCTTAAGCCTGAATTTAAGCTTTACCAAGCACAAGTAAAGAAAAATGCTGTAGCAATGGCAGAGGCTTTCGTTAAGCGTGGCTATAAAATTATTTCAGGCGGTACAGAGAATCACAGTATGCTCATTGACCTAAGACCTAAGTTCCCAGAACTAACAGGTAAGGTTGCAGAAAAGGCACTTGTGCTTGCAGACATCACCGTCAATAAGAATATGGTACCTTTCGATAGCCGTTCTGCATTCCAAACTTCAGGTATCCGCGTCGGGACACCAGCAATTACGACACGTGGAGTTAAAGAAACTGAAATGGACAAAATCGTAGAGCTCATTGACCGAGTACTCTCTAATCCTGAAGATGAGGCTGTTCTTGAAGCTGTAAAGAAAGAAGTTAATGCCTTAATGACTCAATATCCAATTTTTGCATGGTAATCAATAATAAAGTAAATATAAAAATGAAGAAAGCTATTCTAAGCTCAATGCTAGCCTGTGGCTTAATGCTAGGAGCCTGCACCTCAAAAGAGCGTGTAACCCCTGTATATGACAAGGGAATAAACATCATTCCACGACCAATGGAGTTGGTAGAAAATACGGGGAATTTTAAGTTTGAGGACAATGTCGCAATTTGTGCATTAGGAGATGATGCTAAAACTATAGCAGAGTTCTTTGCAAATAAAATGCGTCGCTCAACAGGCTTAGACCTTCCTGTAAGCACAGACAAAGCTGATGCCCAGATCAGATTAAGCATTGATCCAAACCTAGGTTTGAAAGCTGAAGGCTATAAGCTTAATGTAACTGCAGAAGGCATTCAGGTTGTTGGACAGTCTGCCCAAGGTTTATTCTATGGAATGCAGTCATTAATGCAATTACTACCTGCTGAGGTAGAAAGTCCAAAAGAGGTCGATATCGTCCTATGGCAAGTGCCAAACGTTAGTATCAAAGACGAACCAGCCTTTGCCTATCGTGGTATGCTCATTGACGTATGCCGTCACTTCTTAACAGTAGAAGAGATGAAGCGTCAGATTGACGTTCTTTCACTCTTCAAAATCAACCGCTTACACTGGCACCTTACAGAGGATCAGGGCTGGCGTATTGAGATTAAGAAATACCCACGCCTAACAGAGGTTGGTAGTAAGCGTACTGAAGGCGACGGAACTGAATACGGAGGTTTCTACACACAAGAAGAAATTAAAGAATTAGTTGCCTATGCAAGCGAACGCTTTATCACAATCATTCCTGAAATTGAAATGCCAGGACACTCAATGGCTGCTATTAAGGCTTATCCCGAATTGGCTTGTAACCCTAAAACTCAATCAGGTAAAGACTACGAACTTCGTAACATTTGGGGCGTAGAAGATGATGTCTATTGTGCAGGTAATGAGAAATTCTTTGAGTTCATCTCAGACGTTATTGATGAGGTCGCACCACTCTTCCCAGGAGAATACTTCCATATCGGCGGAGACGAATGTCCTAAGGTTCGTTGGGAAAAATGCCCACGCTGTCAGAAGCGTATCAAGAAAGAAGGTCTAAAAAATGAACACGAGCTACAAAGCTACGTAATCCGTCGCGCTCAAGATATATTAGCTAAGCACGGCAAGAAACTCATCGGCTGGGACGAAATTCTTGAGGGAGGTCTAGCTCCATCTGCGACAGTAATGTCTTGGAGAGGAGAAGACGGTGGCATTCAATCTGCTAATATGGGGCACGATGTAATTATGACACCTGGTTCTGGAGGCTTGTATATTGACCACTACCAAGGAGATCCAAAGGTAGAGCCTGTCGCAATATTCGGATATGCAACCTTAGAAAAAACCTACAGCTACTACCCTATTCCTAAAGATATTGCTGAAGACAAACGTCATCATATCCTAGGTGCTCAAGTAAACCTATGGGGCGAATACTTATATGACGCAGGAATGTATGAATATCGTGCTTATCCTCGTGTCATCGCTCTTGCAGAGCTAGCTTGGACTCCGATAGATAAGAAAAACTTCAAAGACTTCAGTCGTCGTCTAAACAATGCGTATGTGCGTATGGACGCCTTTGGCATCAACTACCACATTCCACTTCCAGAGCAACCAAATGGCTCTTGTGACTTTGTTGCATTCACAGGGACTGATTCTCTAGTTTTGAAGACTACACGTCCTATGACAATGGTTTATACCTTAGACGGAACAGAGCCTACAGCTTCATCTACAGTTTATAGTAAACCAATCAAAATTGAGCAAAACACAACTGTTAAAGTTGCGACAGCTCTTCCAAGTGGAAAGTTAAGTAGAGTTCGTACAATCCAATATGAAAAGCAAGACTTTGCCCCCGCATCTGAAGTGAAGAAAGATGAGCTTAAAAAAGGCTTGAATATCCAATTCAGCAGAGGCAAATACAATACGGCAAAAGACCTTAAGAGCGTAACAAATTGGGAAGCGCTACAAGTAAAAGGTTTCAACGAAATGAAAATTAATGGAATGGGTAACAACTCTCAAGACATTGACTACAACGCGAGTATTGCAGAGGGCTACTTTGAAGTTCCTGAAGATGGAGTTTACTACTTCTCAACAAACAACGACGAGCTATGGGTTGATGGAATCAAACTCATTGACAACGCAGGAGAAGTTAAGAAGTTCTGTCGTCGTGACAAGAGTGTTGCACTCAAAAAAGGTCTTCACTCAATTAAGGCTATTTTCATTGGCGCGATTAATGGAGGCTTCCCAAGCTATTGGGACGACGCTAAGGTCTGGATACGAGCTTCTAAAGAACAGAAATTCTATGCCATAGACGAGGTTTGGAGAAAATAGAAGTAATTCTTAATCACTGATAGAAATGGCACGCTTTTCGGCGTGCCATTTTCTTTTCTACTGATTATAAATAATAACTGAGCAAACTCAGTAAAGCTTAAGCAACAAAACGCTGTCGGTCTCAAAACCTTACCTCCATTCCCCCTTGGTGGGAAGTGGACACGAGCTAAAAGCTCTTGTACTAAGTAAAAATCCACCCCGCCTCGCAAGCTCGGCACCCCTCAAGAGGGGATTTTTTTTTGCAAACCTTCGTGTCCATTCCCCCTTCGGAGGGGGGTGCCCGTCAGGGCGGGGGAGGTCTTTTTCAGTTAAGAGTTTTGAGTTAAAAGCTGTTTCTACGACGCGGTAACTAATAACTCTTCATTATTAACTCTTAACTGACTCTAAAAGTATAGGCTCGCTTTTTGCGAGCCTATACTTTTAGAGTCCTGTGTGTCCGTTAGGCTTGTTACCACCGATATAATCAGGATCATTAGGGTCGGTCTTGCCTGAGCTTGAAGAAGAACTATCTCCTGAGCCTGCCGAAGCCCCTGCCGAACAAGTGGCGCTATCGTGAACACGTTCAAACTGAGCACGGTACTTAAACTGTTTGAACTTATCACGTGGCACAAAAGTAATCTTAGGACTCTTCAAGTCTTGCGCGCGGAACTTTTCGTCCATTGGCACTTGGCGTGAACCATAAGTAGGACGGAACTTACCCAACTCCCCACAATCAACGGACATTCCCAAATCCATATATTCAGCAACCACATCAGCTAATTGATACAGTACCGCACGAATATCTGCCTGTCCAACGGTTGTGTCTTTTGCCAAGCGTTCGCAAAGCTGACGGAAGCTAACCTGACCTGTCAGAACCTGCTGTGCAACCTGTACCTCTTGACCTGCAAGCTTACCTACTCGAGAGGTTTGCTTCAATACTTTGTATTTCAACATAATTTTAATTTGACTTCCCTTATACTTAGCCCAATACCTAGATTTCATTAGCCTATACACCAAGTTTCATTACCCTATAGGGTAATTTTTGCTACCCTATAGCCTAAGAATTGCTACCCTATAGGGTAAGAAAACCTAACCTTGAGGGTAAGAGGAGATAGCATAATAGCTAACAAAATGCCTCTGCATTTGACCCCCTATGGGAAGTAGAGGATTTGCACCTCCAAGCCGTCCTTTATCGGCTTATTTTATTGTAAATAAAAAAAATTAAACCATATAATTTCTATTGTAGAAATGCAAACAAAATCTACAAGACCTTAAACCCAGTGCATATACGATGCGAAGCTGTAGAGCGAAATAAACCAACATAGGAAGCATAAGCAGAGCATAAATACTCTTTTTCTCTTTTAGAAATAGATGGCTTAGAAGACAAGCGTTCAAGCGCTTTAATTTTAAGGTATAGACGCTTTCTCAAGCCTTTTGAAATATAACGCCTATGGGGTTTAAGATGAACACTAAGAAAACGAATACCCTTCTTTACTTCTTGGAGCTTTATCTTCCTTGGGTGTAAGGTCAATAGAGCTCTTTCTTTGAGATAGTCTCTTATTATCGGAATCAATGACCTCAGAAGATACTGGTCAGAATCAATTAGATAGAAATCATCAACATAACGCCCATAATGCTTAACCTTCAAAACTCGCTTGACATAATGGTCAAAATCATTCAGATAAAGATTACTAAAGAGTTGTGAAGTTAAATTACCAATAGGCAAACCACAATCAAGCTCTGCATAAGCTAAACTTTTAGACTTTGGGATTTGTCTTTGGAGCTTTCTATCGCCAACATAGCAAGCAGTAGCATAGCTGTCGTGCATAATCAAAAGTTCTAATAAATAAAGTATATACTGATGTTTCTCTTCTTCTTGGACAAATGTTTGCTTGAGGCGTTTTTCTTGCTCTATAAAGCGCATAAGCTCTTTGGCTTTGGCAAGTAATAAATGCTTATTGATACTCATAAAGTATGCTGAAATATCCAACTGCAGAACGTAGCACTCTTGAGTATAATTCTCCGAAGCAGAACGAATATGATGCTCCAAACGATTTACGCCATAAGAAGTGCCTCGTCCCTTGCGACAAGAATAGCAGTCGCTAATCAACAAACGCTCCAAATAAGGCTCTAGGTAATGACAAATATAATGATGAACAACTCGGTCTCTAAAGTTAGCAGCAATCACCTCGCGATGAACAGGTTCACTGACAATAAAGCAAGTAGAAGGACGTATTTCATAGGAAAAACTTATAATCTGCCGAGCCAAATCACATAATTCTGCTTCATAATCAAAGTCAAAGAGCAAACAATCTCGCTTCCAGCGTTTATGCTTAGAGGCGGAGCGATAAGCCAAAAGTAAGTCCTCGAGGACACGATAATAAGTTTCTTTATCTTCCATAGAAATAACAAAACAATTAAGAGTAACTAAGCCCTCTGTACATCAAACGATAGATGCCGGACGAAAGGGCGTACGGTGAAACCGTTAGACCTGTTGTTGCCGTTGTTCACGTTCGCGTTGCTACTGTTGAAGTTCAGGTTGTACGCGTTGCTCGAGCTGTTAGGCGTAATCGACCAGTAGTTGCCGTTACTGCCGAGGTTAGAGACCGTCGTGGAAACAAACTCAGACAAGGAACAAAGCCCTTCCTAGCGCTATAAGAGTAATCTCTGGATTATATGTAAATAGAGAAATCAATTAATCTAAATACAGACGTTCGCTCATTGAGCCAACCAATAACCGCGGATAACAAAATCAACGGTGGATTACCGAATCTATTCAAATACTATTTACTCCCAAATAGAGCAAATACTCAGAGGCAGAGGGCTTAGATACTCAGAATAATAGCAATTGTTAATTATTACACTTAGCTTTTAGGGCATATTTATGCCAAGCAGTTAGTTGTTTCGAAACTGAAGCAATCTGATCTATAATGCGAACGATTTGCTTCTCTGAGAGTTGGTTCAAATCTCTTAATACTCTGAAGAGAATGCGTACACGTATGAGCCAACGCATAGCTTCTTTGATATGTGCACATTTATCTTCCGAAGTATTGGCTTGATAGATATGAATAAGAATTTCTTGGCAAGCCTTTTTGAGCTCTTCGGCAAGCGTATAGCGATACTGTCTATTGATACGTCGCGTATGCTGATAAATAAAAATTAATAAGTGATAACTATCCTTATAGACTGGCAATTGTTCATAATTCATTATTAGGGCTGACTAAATTTAATGAAGATTTCAATTCGGAAAGAAAAAGCATACAAGCCATAGGAGTAGCATTATCTATATTAAAGCGTTGCAAACGTGCTAAAACGTCATACTCTAAGCTTGAGACTGTAAAAGAATTCTTATTATGTTCTAAATTCTGCCTAACCTCTTTAGCTCCTTGCACTTTGACTGGGACTTGCCCTTTCCATTGCTCAAAAGCTAAAAGGTCAAGAGCTTCCTCCGAGAGACTAAGCTCTTTCAAATCGCCAAAATCATTGACCGAAAAGCTCTCTGGAATAGGCAAAGATGAAAAGCTTGTCATAGGAAAGCCAATAGAAACTAAATCTTTCTTAAGCTGAACAGAGTATTTATGCTTGACTTGATAAGCCTTAATATGCTTGACAAAGAGAAAAGCCGAGTACTCATAAGCCTTATAGAAGATACCTTCTTTATAAAGTTTTATGACTTGCCTTGAGTTATCTTCTCCTGCAATAATATCTTTTATTTTAGCCATTTTCTATTTTTGCAATTACGCTCGCCTTACGGCTCGCTTTTAGTTCTCAATCAATGGCGTGGTGCCTACAAGCACCACGCCAAAGTTTAAATAATCGTTAAACCGACATTCGTCGGTTTTAATTCCGGACGAAAGGGCGTACGGGGAAACCGTAAGACCTGTAGCCGCCGTAGATCACGTACGCGCCGCTACTGTCGAAGTACAGGTAGTACGCGTAGCTCGAGCTGTTAGGCGAAATCGACCAGTAGTAGCCGTAACTGCCGAGGTTAGAGACCGTCGTGGCGGTATTGCTACTGCGGTAACCGTAAGCAGGGAAAGTACGGATAGAACAAGCATTAGTCGTGAAGAACTCAGACTTAGCAATCTTAGTAATATCTAAGAGAGCATTAGGCTTACCCTTGAGAGGTACACACTTAACAACCATCTTCTTCTTACTTGACTCACCTTCATAAGAATAACGCCAAGCTGAAACCCAATCAGTATTCTTAAAACGAACACCGTAAGTTACGTACAAATTATCCTCCTTGACAGTTATATACTCAGATGTGTAAGATTGCTTAGCTGTCTCACCAATCTGTGCATCTTCTGTTATCGTATATTTGTCGTGAGTTTGACTAAAGTAAACATAACCACTACCATAATATGGTACAATTGACTGCCACTGCTCTCTTGTTGGTAAGTAGTACTTAGTCTTTAACCAATCTTTATTAAAGAGTGCCTTAGCCTGCTCCCAGTTAAAGTAACCAACCTCGTAGTTCTCCATATATTCTACAACGTTCTGAGTTGGTAGATCGTGGTTCTTGACGAAAGCATCACCAGTCTTATTAATAGCAGGAGCTTCAGCAACGAAGTCAAGAGGAGTCTTAAAGCCAAGAGAAACAGATTCGCCACCATAAGAAGATGAGCCGTTGTTAGTACTGCTACCGCCATTATTAGGCAAGAAACCACCATTACCGTTCCAGTCATTATTACCGCCATTAAAGCTGAAGTTCGACTTAGTAATAGCTAACAAACTGTGGTAAGCAAAGCCGTCTTGGAATTCCTTCGTACCTGCCTTGTTTGTTGGAGCATCGATTGTAAAGACCTTCGTCGTGAAAACGTCACCCTTGCCATTCTTGAAACGAAGTTGAACATCAAAAGGCTCGCCCTTCTTAGCCGCACGTTGGAAACCCCAAACATAGAAACAAGGGTTCTTTGTTTCCGTTTTGCTAATGGCATAACCTACAGTATTAGCTCCCTTGCTATAAACTGGGAAAGCATATTCACCTGTTACAGTTTGGCTCGTTGGTGCTTCTGCGTGGAAAACAGCCTTACCTGCATTGCTCCAATCAAAGTAACCAGCATAATCAAAGACGCTCTCTGCTGGCTTCACCACGATATGCGTTAGTGTAATGTCTTCACCTAGCTCGTTCTTGACACACAGTCCCATAAAAGAGCCTCGAGGAGAAAGCTTTTCGCGTTCACTCGAAGCTGTAGCATTAGCCAACTTATCAAATGCAACAACATCAGACATTATAGGAATGTGGCGATCCTTCTGTACGCGTAGGTCTTCAGTCAAGCCTTCGATACGTCCATTAGGGTCAGTATCACAAACGTAAGTCTTGCCATTATCCGTGAAAGAGCCATTGAAGTACTGACGTGTCTGGGTAGCCTCCGTCTTACCCTCTACACCATCTAGACACATAAAGGCAAACTTCTTCTCCTCATTCTGCAAATTCGTTGGGAACTGGCAGTACATACGAATTTGAGCCTCGCGAATAGAAACACCGTCAGCTCCATTCTTCAATACGACGAGGTTCTTTGTCTGCGTTGATGGATTGCTCGGCTCTTGATTGTCAGAAACAGTACAGTTAATACCAAGAGGCGTATTACTTGAGCCATAAAGAATACCCCAACGGGCATTAAGTTTATGGGCTGGGGCATTAGGATAAGCCTTAACTGCAGTATCCTCCATACGCTCACCGAAGTAAGTGTGCAAAAGAGACATCGTCGTTACCTTCGGAGCAGAAGTCGTTCCATTGAAGTTGATGTCAGCACGAAGTTCCTCATCGTCTTGAAGACCCGCACCGGCATTAGGCAAACCCAAAAGATTAACCCCGCCAAGGTTAGCGGACAAATTAAAGAGAGTCGTTTTGCTCTCCGAAGAAACAGCCTCCTTGCTAGGTGCTGTATTAGGCTTGTCTTCAGGACGTAAATCGTCCGTCTTGTTACAAGCAATGAGGGCTAAGCCCATAAATCCCATTAAAATGGGGCGAAATAATTTGTTCATTTCTTTTTCTGTTTTTAAATTAAAAATCGTAAATCTTCTTAATAGTTTTCTTAATGTATGCTTGATAGCTTCTTAGATGAAACCATCGTCCCCTTCCCAGTCTAGGAAGGCACCGTCCTCTTCACCGAGGAAGCCGTCATCTCCATTCCAATCGCTAAAGTTCCCATCGCCGGAGAAAGACCTCATAAAACTCTGAGGCTCTACCAAACGGAAAATACTAACTGCTGGAGGGAGGTAAGCTAAGCGTTTTGCTTCGTCTCTATCACTCATAGGCGTTTTATTTTTAATGACTAAAATTCTAATACAAGAAAAGCAAGGCACATTTAAGGCGCAAACTTGCTCTGTTTTTTTATTCCATCCTGTGCAAATGTAAAAAAAAAAACAATGCGAGCCAAATCTTGTTAAGTTTGGCTCACATTGCGCTACGCGATGAAAGGAATAGTAGAAGGCAGTAAAGTGACTTATTAGTGGAAAAGGGCGGATTTAGAAGAGACTCAAAAAAAAATAAAATTTCTCTCTGCTGTGAAATAAAAACCTTAAGAGAAGCTTTTCTAATCTTTTTCCGAATAGATTGTAGTTGCGTACGCAAGAAACTCAGAAATCTAAGCATCAATAAAAAGCCTAATAGGCTATAATTTGTAATGTTTTTTGTATTTTTGTCTGATGTTTGAGAAATACATCAATCTTTATTGGAAAATAGCTTATTAAATTCTAATGATTGATTTAATACTCTCAAAGGCACAGAAACAAAAGGATAAAGACTAAAAAATGAAGAAAGAAGATTTAGATACATTATTTGCAAATAATCAGGTTGACGTTAATATGTCAGTATTTCCTGTGATTGAAGAAACTAATCCCTTAGACGACTTTACGTTACAGAACGATGTAGAAATAAACACATTACCACTACTTCCTCTAAGGAATATGGTTCTTCTACCAGGGCTTATTATGCCTGTATTGGTTGGTAGAGAAAAGTCTAAAAGGCTTATCCGTCATTTGGAGAAAACAAATGGCTTCTTCGGTGCTGTAACTCAAAAAGAAACAGAGGTAGAAGATCCAAACAAAGAAGACTTATACCCTATCGGTGTCGTGGGTGAAGTATTCAAAATAATGGAAATGCCGAACAATACACTCACAGTTATAATAAGAGGGCGCCAACGCTTCCAATTAAACTATGTAACAAAAGAAGAGCCATTTCTTGAAGGGCATATCACTCTATTAAACGAAATTGCTCCTAAACGTAGTAACCCTGAGTTTAAAGTTCTCCTATCTTCAATTAAAGATAATCTAGCAGAAATCCTTCATTATTCAGCAGGTAACATACCTGAGGCGTTGCAAAAGATGTTGCTTAACAGCAATAACCCAAGGTATATTATCCATACTGCTATTACACATCTAAATATCAGCACCGAACAAAAGCAAGGACTTCTAGAACTTGACAGCGTACAAGAGCGTGGAATGCGTGTACTGAATGCTCAGCAAGAAGAGCTTGAAATGCTTCAGCTTAAAGAAAGCCTGCTCAATAAAACACGCAGTGAAATGGATAAACAGCAGAAAGACTACTTCCTGCAACAACAAATCCGCACACTGCAAGAAGAACTTAACGGCTCTGGAGAAGAGAGTGAGATAAATGAAATACGCAGAGAGGCAAAGAAAACGAACTGGTCTAAAGATATTGCTAAAAGCTTTGAGAAAGAAATACACAAAGCGGAACGCCTTAATCCCCACAGTCCAGATTACGCTATCCAAATGCAATATCTACGCTTTGCTCTTAGTCTGCCTTGGGGTAAGTATACCAAAGACAATAATGACCTAAAGCGTGCTAAACGTGTATTAGATAAAGAGCATTACGGACTAGATAAGGTTAAGGAGCGTATCCTTGAGCATCTTGCCGTCTTAAAACTTAAGGGAGATATGAAAGCTCCAATCATCTGTTTGTATGGACCTCCTGGGGTCGGTAAGACCTCCCTTGGTAAAAGTATTGCAGAGAGTTTAGGACGTAAATATGAACGCATCTCTCTAGGCGGTGTACACGACGAGGCTGAAATACGAGGGCATCGTCGCACCTATATTGGAGCGATGAGCGGACGTATTATTAAGGCATTGCAAAGCGCAGGTTCATCAAACCCTGTCTTCGTTCTTGATGAGATTGATAAGATTTCAAATGACTTCAAGGGAGATCCTTCAGACGCTTTACTTGAAGTTCTAGACCCTGAACAGAATACACACTTCCACGATAACTATTTGGACTTGGACTTTGACCTAAGTAAGGTACTGTTCATTGCAACTGCTAATAACATTGGGACGATTTCACAACCTCTACGAGACAGAATGGAACTTATTGAGGTTAGCGGATACATTCAAGAAGAAAAGGTTCAAATTGCGAAGAAACACCTTATCCCTAAAGCAATTAAAAATCACGGCTTAGAAAAGTTGGGTATTAAGTTCCCTCAGAAAACTATTCAGAAGCTTATTGAAAGTTATACAAGAGAAAGTGGTGTACGTGGACTAAACAAGAAGATATCAGGCGTAATGCGTAAGCTTGCTTGGCAAGAAGCTGCCGAGGAAGAAGTCCGAACAGAAGTACAAGTCAAAGATCTAGAGGAATATCTTGGAAAAACCATCTATTCACGAGACAAGTACCAAGGTAATGAGATAGCTGGTGTTGTCGTTGGCTTGGCTTGGACAAGTGTCGGCGGAGAAATACTTTTTATTGAAAGTAGTCTGCATAAGGGACAAGACCTTAAGCTTGGCCTTACGGGCAATCTAGGGAAGGTAATGAAAGAGAGTGCTAGCCTTGCACTAGCTTATATTAAGGCACATCAAAAAGACTTAGGTATCGAGGACGAAGTTATCAAAGAAAATAGTGTACATATACACGTTCCCGAAGGTGCTGTACCCAAAGATGGACCAAGTGCAGGTATCACGATGGTTACCTCTCTAGTCTCAGCAATGACAGGACGTAAGGTTAAAGCTCACTTAGCAATGACAGGAGAAATTTCTCTCAGAGGAAAAGTACTACCTGTCGGAGGTATCAAAGAAAAAATCCTCGCAGCTAAGCGCTCTGGCATCAAAGAGATTATTCTCTGCAAGGAGAATGAAAAAGATATCCTTGAGATTAACGACATCTATATCAAAGGACTTACATTCCACTATGTAGATACTATTGATGAAGTGCTTGCAATAGCTTTATTATAAACGCAGTAAACAAGAGCAAAAATGAATACTCAACCTAAATTAGAGCAAGGACACACAGAGCAGGAAGTAGAAGCAGTTTTCAACTACTGCCGCAATCTTTTCAAAGCTAAGCTCAGTGACTATGGAGCTTCGTGGCGCATAATGCGTCCGTCCTCGCTAACGGATCAGATATTCATCAAAGCAGGACGTATACGTACACTACAAGAGACAGGCGTAAGCAAAATAGCAGAAGGTATTGAGCCTGAATTCATTGCGATTGTTAATTATGGACTTGTCTCAATGGTACAGCTAGACTTAGGCATCGTTGATACGCCAGATATATCAGAAGAGGAGGCTTTGGCTCTATACGACAAGAAAGCCAAAGAAACGCTTGACCTACTCAAAGCAAAAAATCACGACTACGGAGAGGCTTGGCGACAGATGCGTGTTAGCTCCATCGTTGATCTAATCCTAACGAAGATTTATCGCACGAAGCAAATTGAGGATAACGATGGCAAGACCATCGTCTCGGAAGGACTAGAGGCAAACTATATGGATATGGTTAACTATGCTCTATTTGCTTTAATTAAGATTTACGAATGCTAAGCAAAAGAATTCTAGTAGAGCTTGCTCGAGTTTTACTATCTTTTACCCTCCTGCTCTCTAGCTTCCTAAAAGCCATCGATCCTGTTGGCTTTGGGATAAAGTTAGAAGAGTATTTAGAGGCTATTGCTCATATACATATCAGCAGTAGCTTTCTATTGCTTACGCTTTCGGTTTTCTTGATTAGCTTTGAGTTCTTACTTGGAGCTAGCCTTGCAATGGGCATCTATCGCCGTCTGAGTGCGAGGCTAACCTTTGCCTTTATGCTCTTAATGACAGGACTTACAGCTTACAATTATTTCTTTGAGGCCGTTAGTGATTGTGGTTGCTTTGGCGAAGCTATTAAACTGAGTAATGGCTCTACACTACTAAAAAATCTAATCCTACTCCCTCTTAGTTACTTTGTAATGCGTTCGGCACGCCAGATTAGACCACTCTATACAATTAGGGAGCGTCTACTTCTGCTAATAGCCTCCTTACTGTGTCTTACCTTCTTTATGTGGGGCAATATAAAAAAGCTACCTATGCTTGATTTTCGCCCTTATAAGATTGGCTATAACATCAAAGAGCGTATTCAAGAGGAGCAAGAAAACCTACAAAACAAGCTTCTTGAACAGACGGAATACATCTATGAAAAAGGAGGGGTTAAAAAAGCATTTAAGCCTAGTGCCCTACCTGACAGCACGTGGACTTTTGTCTCTGTCAAGCAGTCAAACAAGCTAGTTCAATTTAAGCCAAAATATAATTTCTGTTTGCTTAATAAGAAAAACGAGGAGATACAAGAGCAAATACTAAATAGTTCAACGCTACAAATACTACTATTTGCTCCCTCTTGGCAAGAAGCTTCACAAGATAAGGTTGATGAAATCAATTACTTGTATCTCCTATCAAAAAGAACGGGAGCGGATTTCTATGCTGTATCTTCCTCAAACGAAGAAAACTGTAAGCATTGGCTATACGAAACGGGAGCAGAGTATCCAATGCTATCAATGGATAAAACAACTATCCGAACAATTATTAGGAGTTCCCCTGGACTAGTTATTATTAAGAATGGAGTAATCCTTGATAAACTCTCATATCAAGAGCTTCCTAAACGCAAAGACTTAGCCAAGTGGCTCAATCACTATAATCAAAAAGGAGAAATTTCTCAAAAATCCAATGATTTTCGCCTTATCCCACTAATAATATGGCTAATAATGCTTATATTTGGCTTTGGAAGACGTATGCTAAGACATAGCCTTGCTTTTTCCTATTTGAATAGAAAAAGATAACAATAACTTTATATAAAACATAGAAATAAAATGAGAAAAAACATCGTAGCAGGAAACTGGAAGATGAACAAGACCGTTCAAGAAGGTCTTGAATTTGCAAAAGAACTAAGCGCAGCTCTAAATGGTAAGAAGCTTAATTGCGACGTTATCATCGGTGCTCCATTCACACACCTTGTAAGCCTTGCAGGAGAAGCTAAGGGCTTTGCTATTGCAGCAGAAAACTGTGCAGACAAAGAGTCTGGAGCTTACACAGGGGAAGTATCAGCACAAATGGTTGCTTCAACAGGTGCTAAGTATGTAATCCTTGGTCACAGCGAACGTCGTGCTTACTATGGCGAAACTGAAGCTATCCTAACTGAGAAAGTAAAGCTAACACTTGCTAATGGTCTTACTCCAATCTTCTGTATCGGAGAGGTTAAGGAAGAGCGTGAAGCAGGTAAGCATATGGAGGTTGTAGAGAAGCAAATTGCAGATGCTCTTTTTGGTCTTTCAGCAGAAGACTTCTCTAAGCTAGTACTTGCTTACGAACCTGTTTGGGCTATCGGTACAGGGCTAACAGCAACATCTGATCAAGCTCAGGAAATCCACGCGCACATTCGTTCAGTTATCGCTAAGAAATACGGAGCAGAGATTGCAGAAAACTGCACAATCCTTTACGGAGGTAGCTGTAAGGCAAGCAATGCAAAGGAACTATTCAGCCGTCCAGACGTAGACGGCGGTTTGATTGGCGGAGCATCTCTATCTGTAGATCAATTCTTGCCTATCGTTGAAGCATTCTAAAAAGTAAATCAATAAGAAAGGCTTCTAAAACATAAAAGCAATAAAAGATTTAGAGAAGTCTCAGATTTCTCTAAATCTTTCTTTTTAAGAAACAAAAACAACATAAATAAATGGTACAAACCCATAAAAAACTTGCTCTCTTTATAGCTCTCCTACTAACAGGTATGACAGAGCTATCTGCTCAGCACTACAAAGCTCTTCCTCAGAGTATCTTCGAGGTACTACAGGTAGATGGCCAAGATATGGGAACTGTTGAAATTAGACAACCAAATAGACTACTATCTTTGGTTGGGCGTGTCTCACCTCAATTTGGACGTGTCTTGATTGGCGAGGGTAATGCTCGTGTCGTTTATGGTTATCGTATCATCTATTTCAACAGCAATGCACCAAAAGCCAAGGCTATCGCTTATGACCGTAAGGAAAAGCTTAAAAAGGTAGCACCAGAATATCCAACCTACATTCACTTTAATGCCCCTTTTTGGAGATTACAACTAGGAGACTTTGCCACTCGCGAAGAAGCAAGAGAAGTGCTGAAAGAACTAAGAAAATCTCTACCATATTGGCGCAAAGAAGCCTATATCATTAAAGACAAAATACGCTTAATCGGTAAATAGACATAGGAATAATGGAGGAGAAAAATAGAAAACAAGAAGAATTAGCAAATATATACAGCCAAGTCCTTGGGCTAATTGGAGAAGACCCTAAGAGAGAAGGACTAATTAAAACCCCTGAACGCGTAGCAAAGGCGCTACAATTTCTAACACAGGGTTACACACAATCGCCTAAAGACATTCTCAAAGGAGCAATGTTTAAGGAAGACTATAAGCAAATGGTTATTGTTCGTGATATTGAGTTTTATTCAATGTGCGAGCATCATATGATTCCTTTCTTTGGGAAAGTTCATATCGCTTATATCCCAAATGGTTACATCACAGGGCTATCTAAGTTACCTCGCGTCGTAGATGTCTTTGCACGTCGCCTTCAGGTACAGGAACGCTTGACTTCAGAGATTATGCAGTGTATCCAAGACACGCTTAATCCTCTTGGTGTGATGGTTGTCGTTGAGGCAGAACATATGTGTATGCAAATGCGAGGCGTGGAGAAGCAACACGCTATAACTACGACCTTTGATTTCTCAGGAGCATTCACGGATTTAAGCAAGCGTGAAGAGTTCTTAAAGCTTATCTCGAAGTAAGTCTAAAAAAACAAGGGATAAAATTTTATTTTATGGCATAGGATTTTTATTTTGTGGGATAAAACATTTGCTTTATCCCACATTTTTTTATTCCGACTAATAGAATAAATTAAACTACTTTCATTATGGCTAAGGAGCGCAACACTTTTATCTGTCAAGCAATTGACTTTGAAACATATAAGAAGCTCATCAGTAAAGTTGAGCATAGCCTTTATTTTGCTCCTTGGTGGCTTGAGACTATCATCAGCAATCAAAAAGAAGCTCAGCCCATCTTCATCTTGGTTTCTACCCCACAGAAAGATGTTGCGCTCTTCGTTGCGATGCTCCAATTTGGACAAATTATCACGGCAGACTATTGCCAGCACTTGGGACTTTGTTACCTACAAGAGCATCTAAACCTACATCAAAAGCAAGAAATCGTCCAAAAGATAGACGAAACCTTACCCAAGCACTACTTTTTCCACCTTAATTTCTCTCCCAAAATAAGCGATTGGCTCGCGTGGCATTGGCTTGACTATAGGCAGACTACACGCTATAACTACCAACTTCCGATTGCTAATATCAAAAGCAAAGAGGACTTTATTCAAGGCATCAGTAAGAACAGCAGGCGTCGCATTAGCAAAAACATTCGAGATGGCTTTAGCTATGAAAGAGCTGTTAGCCTAGCAGAAGCTTTGCCCCTAATCCTTAAAAATGCGAATGACAAAGGCTATAAACTCAAGGAAGGCATCGTAAAAGCACTGCTGAATCAAGCATTAGAAAACAAGACGGGCGATATCATTGGCATAAGAGATAAGGAAGGAAAGCTTGCAAAAGTGTCTTTTCTCGTTAGGCATCAAGAGCGTGTGTACAATATCTTCAGCGGAAATAGCAGAGTATCAGGCGGACAACAGCTCAAGATGTTCCTACTGATGAACTACATCGTTGAGCTAGAAGACAGCATCAAAATCTTTGATTTCGAGGGAAGTATGCTTAAAGAAGTGGCAAAAATAGCTCAAGCTATGGGGGCTACACAAGAACCGTACTTTACGATTAAGAAAGGTAGTCGCTATGCCCCCTCTATTCTTTGGCAGAAGGTACGACATCGTATAAAAAAGTGAAGGCAAAGTATATTGTTCTGATTTGTCTTATTTTCGAGAGCCGTCAAGGCTCTTTTTTTATAGATATAGCATAAGTTCAGAAAGTTTTCCCACAAAGTCAAATGACTTTTCCGCTAAACTTTTTAGACTTTAGCGCTAAGTTTTTAAAAGTTTAGCGGAAAGTTTTTCAGAAGCTTCCAAACACCGATACAGCATTCTATGAAACAGCTACTTAAGAGCACCGACCGTTCATCTATTTTTGGCTTATTTAGCTGACTTCGAAGAGCACATAAAAGAGCATTTCAATACGTTCTGATTTGTTGTATAAGTCTCAAGAGGGCAAAAAGGATTATTATTTTTAGGAACAAGGGAAATAACGTATATTTGTAATACATTAGATAAAAGTAAACCTATATTAAATATGATAATGTCAATGACAGGTGCTGGTAAGGCAATAGCACAGCACCAAAACAAGAATATCAGCGTCTTTGTCAAGACACTAAATAGCAAACAAATAGATATATCTGTGCGCGTAGCACAAGCGTATAGAGAGCGAGAAATAGAAATTCGTAATATGGTAAGCCAAGCTTTGCTTAGAGGGAAGGTTGAGCTTAGCATTAGCGTAGAAGACAGCAACACTGCCCTATCAGGCGTTCAGAAGCTTAATGCCCAAGCTATTGCCTTCTATCAAGAAGAATTGAAGGGACTGAAAGAAAAGCATTCTATTAGTCTAGACATATCTGATGAAGCACTGCTTCGCCTACCTGCCGTCCTACAACCGATTGAAACGCAAGTAAACGAACTTGATGAAGCGGAATGGCAAGTAGTACGTTCTGCTCTTCAGGAAGCCCTAGATGAAGTAACTGCTTTCCGTCGTCAAGAAGGAGAAATGCTACACAATGTTTGCCGTAAACGTATTGAGAATATAGCCCAGCTCCTAAAAGAGGTTAATCAACCTGAAGGGGAACGCATAGAAGCTATCCGTCAGCGCATTGAAGATGCACTAGAGAAGATTAAGCCTGATGGTTTCGATAGAGGTCGCCTAGAGCAAGAGATGATTTATTACATCGAAAAGCTTGACATCAATGAGGAGAAAGACCGCCTACAGCATCATCTAAACTATTACTTAGATGTTTTAGGACAAGAAGGTGCACAAGGTAAAACGCTTGGTTTTATCGCTCAAGAGATTGGACGTGAGATTAACACGCTTGGCTCTAAGAGTAATAATGCTGAGATGCAGCAAATCGTCGTTAAGATGAAAGATGAGCTAGAGCAAATCAAGGAACAATCATTGAATATCTTATAGTCTAAAAAAAGCAAATCAATGGCACATATTATCCCTCAAGTAAGTAACGAAACAAACCCATTAGAGGTTGTCGTTTTAGGCTTACCAGACAGTTTAGGAGGCATTCCGCATTTGTCTGAGACTTACGATGCTAAAAGCTATGAGGCTATCAAGAAAGGTATATTCCCAACTCAGGAAGCTGTCATCAAGGAGATGAATGCGTTACACGAAGTACTAGCCAAAAACGGTGTTCATGTCCTACGTCCCAACTTACTGCAAGACTATAACCAAGTTTTTGCTCGAGATGTAGCCTTTACGATTGATGATACACTCTTTGTCTCTAACCTCATTCCAGACAGAGCCAAAGAGACAGAAGCAATGCAAGACATCTTTGCACAGATTGATGCTAAGCATATTGAAAGCTTACCCGAAGAAGTACATACAGAAGGGGGAGACGTTCTGCTTTATGACGACATACTATTCGTTGGCTGTTACCTCAAAGCAGACTACCCTAGCTTTAAGACTGCACGCACCAATCAATATGCTATAGATTTCTTCAAGGAACGTTTCCCGAATAAGACGGTTATTCCTTTGCAACTGCGTAAGCACGACCAAGAGCCTCGTCAATCAGTTCTGCACCTAGATTGTGCATTCCAACCAGTAGGTAAAGGGAAGGCTCTAATTTATAAAGAGGGCTTTTTAGAAGCTAAAGAGCTTGGACTTGTAGAAGAAATCTTTGGAGCAGATAATCTTTTTGCCGTAACAGGAGAAGAGGCTTACAATATGAATACGAACATTGTATCTCTTTCGCCACAGAAACTTATTAGCGATAAGAGCTTCCTTCGCTTGAATAAACATCTTCGCACAAACTGGGCTATTGAAGTAGAAGAAGTGCCTTATCAAGAAATATCAAAGATGGGAGGCTTGCTTCGTTGCTCTACAATGCCTTTGGTACGCTCAGCAAAATAAAGAATGGCAAAGGTTAAAATCTCATACTCCTGTAACGAATGTGGAGCTAGTTACCCTAAATGGCAAGGACAGTGCCATAGCTGTGGCAACTGGAATACCATTGAGGAAGAAGTCTCTACACCAAAAACTAAAACGAACAGCAGCACGGCCGTCTCTCTTTCACTAGAACAAGCAAAGAGCAAACCTTTACGCCTATCCGAAATTGAGCAGAAGCAACAGGAACGCTTAGATATGGGCGACAAGGAGCTTAACAGAGTGCTTGGCGGAGGTCTGGTTGCAGGAGCTTTTGTCTTGCTTGGCGGAGAACCTGGGATTGGTAAAAGTACGCTTGTCTTGCAGACTGTTCTGCGCTCATCGTATAAGACTCTTTATATCTCTGGAGAGGAAAGCCACAATCAGATTAAGATGCGTGCCGAACGCTTAGGGACAATACACGATGACTGCCTGATTTATACGGAGACAAACCTTGAACGCATTCTACATACGGCAGTAAATGTTGAACCAGAATTGCTAGTTATTGACTCTATCCAGACGATACAGACAGAGGCTTCAGATAGCAGTGCTGGAAGTGTTTCTCAGATTAGAGAGTGTGCCAATCTTTTGCTTAAATATAGTAAGACATCAGGAGTACCAGTTATCTTGATTGGACATATCAACAAAGAAGGAAGCATTGCAGGACCTAAGATTCTAGAACACACTGTTGATGTAGTCCTTCAGTTTGATGGCGATAAGCATTATATGTACCGTATCTTGAGGGCTCAGAAAAATCGCTTTGGAAGTACCCACGAGCTAGGTATCTACGAGATGCAGAGCGATGGACTTCGTGCCGTAGATAATCCTTCAGAACATCTAATCAGTAAGGAGCGTTCTAAGCTCAGTGGCATAGCTATTGCCGTAGCGATGGAAGGTGCAAGACCTTTCCTCATTGAGACGCAAGCTTTGGTTAGTTCAGCTGTCTATGCAACGCCTCAACGCTCTGCCACAGGTTACGATACGAAAAGAATGAATATGCTCTTAGCAGTGCTTGAGAAGCGTGCAGGCTTTAAGCTTATTCAGAAAGACGTCTTCCTTAACATTGCTGGGGGGATTAAGATTGCAGACCCTGCAACAGATTTAGCTATCATCTCCTCAGTCCTATCCTCTAGCTTGGATATTGCTATTCCTGAAGGCGTTTGCCTGACGGGAGAAGTTGGTCTATCAGGAGAAGTCCGCCCTATCAGCCGTATTGAGCAAAGAATAATGGAGGCTGAACGTATTGGCTTTAAAGCAATCCTTGTTCCACAAGATAATATCAATAGCCTACCTCCTCGCAAAGAAAGTGGCATTAGAGTTATTGGAGTGGGAACAGTAGAAGAAGCCTTCCGAATGCTTTTTAAGAAAAAACAAAGCTAATACTCAAGAAGAACACACGCTCTCAAAAAATATAATGCAAAGAATAAACCTAAGATTAATCCCTCAACGAGCTATGACAGATGCTCTATTGCGTCAAGATGTAGCAAAAGAGTTGGGCATCAAAATTGAAAACATCAATTCGATACAAGTACGCCGTCAAACCATTGATGCACGACAGCGTAAGGTTTTTATCAACCTATCCGTTGATGTTTATTTAGATGGAGAATATCCTATTCAAGATGACTTTTCAGATATTGTCTATCAAGATGTTTCAAGCCAAAAGAAAGTTATCGTTGTAGGTGCAGGTCCTTGTGGTTTATTTGCTTCTCTACGTTTAATAGAATTAGGTCTATGCCCTATCCTAATAGAGCGTGGAGCAAATGTACTAAAGAGAAGACGAGACATTGCAGAGCTTGAAAAGCTTGGCATAGTCAATCCTGAGAGTAATTACAGCTATGGAGAAGGAGGGGCAGGAGCTTTCTCTGATGGTAAGCTCTATACAAGGAGTAAAAAGCGTGGCAGCGTAGAACGTATTCTGCGTATTTTCTGCAAATTCGGAGCAGACCCTAAGATACTCGTTGATGCACATCCACATATCGGAACAGATAAGTTACCGATGATTATCAAAGCAATGCGTGAACAGATTATAGCATCTGGAGGAGAAGTACACTTTAATACACGTGTTGATGAGCTAATTTTTCAAGAGCAAAGCGTTGTCGGCGTTAAATGTAATACAGGAGTAAGCTTTGAAGGACCTGTAATTTTAGCAACAGGTCATTCTGCACGTGATGTCTATCGCTATCTACATCAAGCAGAGGTACAACTAGAAGCTAAGGCAATAGCTGTCGGAGTACGCCTTGAACACCCTCAGAAATTGATTGACCAAATACGTTATCATTCGCCACAAGGAAGAGGGCAATTCTTGCCTCCTGCAGAATATGTCTACAAGACCCAAGCAGAAGGAAGAGGCGTGTACAGCTTCTGTATGTGCCCTGGAGGCTTTGTTGTACCTGCTTCTACAGATAAAGAGCAAACCGTCGTTAATGGAATGTCTCCTGCTAACCGTGGCTCTAAGTGGGCAAACTCTGGAATGGTTGTGGAGCTTAGACCAGAAGACTTAGAAAAGAAAGGGATAGGCTATCAAATAGAAGATAAGACTTCTCCCCTAGCCCTTATGGAGTGGTGCAAAGACTTCGAAAGAGCGAGTTATAATGCAGCTAATCAAAGCTTAAAAGCTCCTGCACAACGCTTAACAGATTTTCTTGAAGCAAAGACATCAGGCACACTGCCCAACAGCTCCTATCGCCTAGGACTAACAGCAGGAAGAATGCAAGATTGGATGCCTGAATTCATTCACGAACGTCTTGCTTTTGGCTTCAAAGCCTTTGAGCGAATGAGCAAGGGCTTTATCACTTCTGAAGCTCAACTCATTGGCGTTGAAAGTAGAACCTCTTCACCAGTCCGCATACCTCGCCACTATCAAGGAGAAAATGTCTTCCAACATATTACTTTCTCTGGGCTATATCCTGCAGGAGAAGGAGCAGGTTATGCAGGAGGTATCGTCTCTGCAGCTATCGATGGAGAGAACGTGGCACTAGCCTTATCAGAACAAATCAAATAAGAAAACAACATAAGTTCAAATCTATATGTATCATAAGAAAACAAATTTTAGAACATACTATATCCTAATCTTATTAGGGCTTCTCTTCCTTAAGTCAAGCGGCTTGTCTGCTCAGAAAGCTTATGCACCTTACCTCTTTGAAGGGAGCAACAAACAAGAGATGGAAGCTTGGGTAAACAAAACCTATAACAGCCTAAGCACGAGCGAACGCTTAGCTCAGATGATTATGCCTATTGTCTACCCTTCCAAGGATAGCAAGAAGATTGCACTGCATAAAGAGCGTGTAAAAAACTATAATTGGGGCGGTATCCTCTATCAAAAAGGCTTACTTGCAGAGCAAATACGTATGAATAATCAGCTACAAGCTGCCTCAAAAATACCGATGTTGATTGCTCTTGATGGAGAATGGGGCTTGTATATGCGTCTGAAAGATGCTCCACGTTTTCCTCGCAACCTAGGTTTGGGCTTACAGAAAGACAAGCAACTTATCTATAATTATGGGCGAGAAGTAGCTAGACAATGTCGTCTAATGGGTATACATATTAACTTCGCACCTGATGTAGACGTTAATATCAACCCACGTAATCCTGTCATTGGGACACGTAGCTTCGGCGAAGATCCTGAGACAGTTAGCGAGTATGCTTTGGCTTACGCTGAAGGCTTAGAGGACGGAGGCGTGCTTTCTGTTGCGAAGCACTTCCCTGGTCACGGAGATACTAGTCAAGATTCACACAAGACCCTACCCACTGTTTCTGCTAGCAAAGAACGCATAGAACGCGTTGAACTAGCACCTTTCAGAGCCTACATCAACAGAGGCTTAGGAGGCATAATGACGGCTCATCTCAAAGTGCCTGCTTATGAAAAGGAAAATATACCATCTTCTCTTAGCTACAACATTTGCACTGAATTGCTGCAAGATAAGATGAACTTCCACGGCTTAATCTTCACCGATGGCTTAGAAATGCAAGGTGTTTTAGCAAATGGAGCTAAAGGCATTGGCGTTAAAGCGATACTAGCAGGTAATGATATGCTCCTTGGACCTAGAGACCCAATGCAAACGCTTCAAAGCTTAAAAAAAGCTTACCAAAATGGCTCCCTACCCCAAAAACTTGTTGAGGAGAAAGTGAAGAAGATACTTCGCTATAAATGGCGTCTGATAGTCTCGCAAGATGATTTAAGAGCTTCTGAAAGTGCCATAAAAAGAGCTATTTGGACAGAGGAAGCAAAAGAACTTCAAAAGGAACTTTGGCAGAAATCATTGCATTTCCTTAAAGAGGATAGGAGCCTATGGCAGAAACTGGAAACTGGAAAGATTAAAAACATTGCTGTCATCAAGGCAGGGAAACGCTATGTTCGCTCCGCTTATGCTCCTAGCACGGCATTAGGCAAAGCACGCATTAGCTATTTATCTTGGAATAAATTAGGAAAGAACAAGTTAAAAGCACTTGCCAAGTATGACTTAATCCTGCTGAATATATTCAGCAAGAATGCCGTTTCTACAAACACCATCAACCTTTTGGCAAGGCATCATAAGCTTATTGTTAGCTATTACCATTCCCCTTTCCAACTGAATAAAGCAAGACTCAAGCAAAGCAAAGCTAACACAATAATTCTTGCTATTCAGGGCACTCGTGAAGCTCAAGCAGAGGTATTACGTCTACTTACGAGAGAGCAACAGCAAATAGAAGAAAATACAGATGTAAAGAAAGCTGTTGATGATAACGATCCGACAGCTAATATGTCTCAAGACAATTCTGATGCTTACATCAAAGAAGAGAAAGCTCAGCCAGCAGAAGCATTTTCTAATCCTAAGAATAATAAACACTTTGCCGAACTTGATGAATTAGTACAAGACGGTCTTGACAGAGGGGCATTCCCTAGTTGCCAGCTTTTCGTTGCAAGAAAAGGGAAGCTACTATACAGCAAAGCTTATGGTACTTATACAGGAACTAAGGGAGACAAGCAGATTGATAGAAACTCAATCTTTGACTTAGCTTCTGTAACAAAGGCATTAGCTACTACACCTGCTCTAATGATTCTTGTAGATAGGAAGAAGGTCAATATCAATAATCGCTTAAGCACCTACTTACCAAAGTTCAGAGGTACAGAAGTGGGCAATGTTCGTCTGAAAGAACTACTCTTTCACGAATCAGGTTTGCCTCCAGGTCTACCTTTCTATATGGGCTTATTTGAGCCGAACTCTCCTATTAGCTACTGGCTTAAGTTATTAAGAGACTGGGACGGCAGGATGAAGACTTCAATTTACGATAGTAAATATATCTCTAGCACCTTTACAGACAAATGTACGAAGTCTTTTGCTCGTAACATTTATATTGATCCAAACTTTAAGGAAGTTATGCTTAAAGCAATAGCTAATACTAAGCTCAAACGCCGAGGAGAGTATCGCTATAGTGATTTAAGCTTCGTCCTTCTTCAGCAGGTTATAGAGCAAGTATCAGGCGAAAGCTTAGATACTTTCCTACAGAAGAACCTTTACGAACCAATCGGGGCAAAAGTCTATTTTAATCCTTTAGAGAAAAGTATCCCATTAAATAGGATTGTCCCTGCACAAAACGATACCCTTTTACGCAAACAGATAATTAGAGGAACTGTTGATGACGAGACTGCAGCTTGCCTTGGGGGCGTCTCTGGTAATGCAGGTCTTTTTGCTTCAGCAGAGGAACTCTCCAAGGTTTGCCAGCTACTCCTAAACAAAGGACGTTGGGGTAATAAACAAATTATCTCACGCAGAGTAGTCAATCGCTTCTGCAAGACTAAAAGTAAGAAATCGCAGCGAGCATTAGGCTTTGACGCCCCTCGACCAAAAGTACACAATACGGCAGAGAGTGCATCACCTAACAGTATTGGGCACCTTGGTTTTACGGGAACAGCTTTTTGGATTGATAGAGATAGACAACTGATTTACATCTTCCTCTCCAATCGTACTTACCCACATAGAAGCAATAAATTACTGCAGAGAGAGAACTATCGTCCACGCCTTTTACAGATGGTTTATGAACTGCTTAACATCGCTTAAAAAAGTTTAGCGGAAAACTTTCCAGAGTTTAGCGCTAAAGTTATTTGAGTTTAAGGGAAAACTTTCAAAAGTTTTCCCTTAAACTTTTTTGAGGAAATTCTTCAAGTCATAAACAACTCTTATATAAGAGATTAGAATTAGCCTAAATAATTAAATTCTTAGCCCTTATTAGGAGAGTAAAATAGAGACGAAAGCTAATAAATTGCCATATTAAGATAATTTCATAAATTTGTATTTAGGCTTGGACTGTTCATAGCTCGGGCAAAGTATTAAAAGAAAACATAATGAGGACATTACCTATCAAAATAAACGAAGTACTAAGTCAAGAACTTAGAGCAAAATACGGCGAAAAAGAAACTATCATTAAATTTTTTGATGACATAGCCAAAGGCACGCTAATGGGGCATCTTCCGATGAAGATAAGCAACATCACGGAAAATTATATTGAAGCTACAATGTTCATTGATGAACGTAGCTGTCAAACGATGGATTGCCTCCACGGAGGGGCAAGTATGGCATTAGCTGAAAGTATTGGAGGCTTTGGCTCATATCTACTCCTAGAACCCAATACATTCCCCGTTGGGTTACAAATTAGTGGCAATCATCTATCAATGGCCAAAAAAGGAGATACCATCAAAGCTATCGCACAGCTTATTCATCACGGACGTACGACACACCTCTGGCAGATAGACCTTTATAGCCAAAAGAAGGACAAACTCGTATCCTCTATTCGCCTAACAAATAGCATCATAACTCCTCGTTAGCAGTAAATAATGATTAAGCTCTCGAATCTTGACATAGAACATTTAATCGAAAGTAAGCAAAGCTTTGCTCTCTACCGATTACCTAAGGAGCAGAAAGGCTACTTCTTTGAGGGGGAGGCGCTTAAGATGCTATCTAGCCTTAAGGAATTAGATGGCGAAGAAGGTTTTCTCTTTGCTCCTTTTGACATCAATGAAGAGAGCAAACCTTTACTCTTAATCAAGGGAGATAGCAAAGCTTTAGAACTTGATTGCTATAGCTCTACAAGCTACACTTTAGCAAGAGAAACAAACTATAACGAACAAAAGAGCAAAGCTAATTATACGAATGACTTTCTCAAATTTAAGGAAGCTTTAGAGCAAGACAAATTTAAGAAACTTGTCCTTGCACGCTCCAAAGATTTAAGTTTTCAAGAGAAGCTTGAGCCTAAAAAACTCTTTGCAAAAGCTTGTCAGCAATACGAGAGTGCCTATTGTTATTTGGTGTATACACCTATCTCTGGTTTATGGCTAGGTGCTAGCCCAGAGTGCTTGTTATCTAGTGAAGGGCAGGACTGCTCAACGGTAGCCCTTGCAGGAACGCAGACATTAAAAGACAAGTCAGACAAGCTTGTTTGGTCTGAGGAACTTCAAGAGGAACAAGACTGCGTCTTAAAGTTTATTGAGGAATCTCTGCGAAGTTTTGGTATCAAAATTAAGCAATCAGAAGCTTATACCATTTCAGCAGGGCATTTAGCTCATATCAAAACGGATATTAGCTTTCGCCTCAATACTCCACAAGAGATGACGCAAGTTTTAGAACAACTGCACCCAACGCCAGCCCTCTGTGGCTTAGAGCAAAAACAGGCTCAAGACTTTATCCTAAAGAACGAGAACCTTGAGCGCAGCTATTATGGCGGTTTCTTTGGTCTGATAAATTCTGAAAGCAGTAAGCTATACGTTAATATACGCTGTATGCAGATGCTTGATCCAAAAACTATCCGCCTATATGCAGGGGGAGGCTTACTCAAGGCTTCTAAGCTTGAGAAAGAATGGCAGGAAACAGAAGCTAAAATGAAGACAATGCAAAAGATTTTATAAAATTAAGGTTAAAAGTATTGAGCCACAATTCTTAACTTTTAATTATTAACTCTTAATTAAGAAGATATGTATTCAGAGAAAGAAAATATCCTTGAGCTAATTGCTCTAATGAAGGCGCACAATATAGAGTATTGTGTTCTTTGTTCTGGAAGTCGTAATGCTCCCTTAGTTCTTAGTCTTAGTCAAGACAAAGATTTTAAGTGCTATTCTATTGTAGATGAACGTAGTGCAGGTTTCTTTGCCTTGGGGATAGCCATCAATACAGCACAGACCGTAGCAATTGTTTGTACTTCAGGCTCAGCACTACTAAACTTGCACCCTGCCGTAGCAGAGGCTTATTATCAGAAAGTTCCTTTGCTTGTAATATCAGCAGACAGACCTCAAGCTTGGATTGGACAAATGGACGGACAGACAGTCCCCCAAACTAATGTATTCTCTTCTCTAGTCAAGAAGTCTGTTAATCTTCCAGAGGTTAAAACAGAAGAAGATAAGTGGTATTGTAATAGGCTTATCAATGAAGCTATACTTAGTACACAGCATCATTCACGAGGTCCTGCACATATCAATATCCCTATCTCTGAGCCTTTATTTAAGCTAAATAAAGAAGAGCTTCCAGAAGTTCGTAAAATAGAACGTATCACAAGTTTGAACTCCTACGAAGAGTCTAGCAAAGAGCTTGTCACTAAGCTTCGGGCTTACCAAAAACGTATGGTGCTTGTAGGACAAATGAACTTAATCTACCTTTTTAACAAGGGAGATAGTAAGAAGTTGTCTAAAGAATTTGTTTGGCTTGGAGAGCATACAAGCAATGATACTACGCCTTGTGCGACGATAGATAATTTTGACTTAGTACTACAGAAGGCAGATGAGAAACTATTAGAAGAGCTTCGCCCTGAGCTGCTCATTACCTACGGAGGGCATACAATATCTAAAGAGCTCAAAAAGTATTTACGTCAATATCAACCTCAAGAACATTGGCACATTAGCCCTGATGGCGAAGTCATAGACCTTTTTATGTGCTTAACTAAGGTTATTGAAGTCGATCCATTTGAGTTTTTAGAGGAAATTGCAGATGCTTTTGATAAACAGGAGACACAATACCCTAAGCGTTGGGAGCATATTAGCTCGCTCATTAAAGAGCCTAAGCTCCCCTACTCTGCAATGTCTGCAGTGGGAGCGTTAATACATAAGCTCCCAGAAGAGTCTAGCCTACACTTAGCTAATAGTTCGGCTATTCGCTATGCTCAACTCTTTAAGCTCCCAAAATCTATAGAAGTATGTAGCAATAGAGGGGTGAATGGTATTGAAGGTTCACTATCTACTGCCGTGGGTTATGCTATGACCTCTAAGAAATTAAACTTCTTGATTATTGGAGACCTGAGCTTTTTCTATGACAATAATGCTCTTTGGAACAAATACCTTAGTCCTAACCTACGTATTATGCTCCTAAATAATCAAGGAGGAGAAATTTTTCATCGTTTGAAGGGCTTGGAGCATAGCAAAGAGATGAAGTTCTTTATCTCCGCAGAGCATAAAACGACAGCCAAAGCTCTTGCAGAAGATCGAGGCTTAAAGTACAAAGCTGTTAGCAATGAGACAGAACTAAAAGAAACTATTGACTTCCTCACCGAAGCAGACAGCCGATACCCTCGCCTTGTAGAAGTTTTTACTGATAAAGAGGAGGATATTAAGCTATTGAATAGCTATCTAAATTTTAAGGCATAAAATAAGACAATTATCAATATAAATATAAGAAGATATGAGTACAGAAAAAAGAGAATGGACGTGTATCAGAGAGTATGAAGATATTCTATTTGAATACCACGCAGGTATTGCACGTATTACCATCAATAGAGAACGTTATCGCAATGCTTTTACCCCAACGACAACAGCAGAAATGAGCGATGCTTTGCGTATCTGTCGTGAAGAAGCTGACATTGATGTCGTTGTCATTACTGGAGCTGGAGATAAGGCTTTCTGTTCAGGAGGTGACCAGAATGTTAAAGGTAAGGGAGGCTATATTGACAAAGACGGAAGACCTCGCCTTAGTGTCCTTGATGTTCAGAAGCAAATTCGCTCACTACCAAAGCCAGTTATTGCAGCAGTTAATGGCTATGCTATTGGCGGAGGACACGTTCTGCACGTTGTCTGTGATATGTCTATTGCTTCAGAGAATGCAATCTTTGGACAGACAGGGCCTCGTGTAGGTAGCTTTGACGCTGGTTTTGGCTCATCTTATTTAGCACGTGTTGTTGGACAAAAGAAAGCTCGTGAGATTTGGTTCTTATGCCGTCAATACAATGCACAAGACGCTCTTGATATGGGCTTAGTCAATAAGGTTGTACCTCTTGAAGAACTGGAGGACGAATACGTTCAGTGGGCAGAAGAAATGCAGATGCTGAGTCCTCTTGCCCTTAGAATGATTAAGGCAGGACTTAATGCCGAACTTGATGGACAAGCTGGTATTCAGGAGCTAGCAGGCAATGCGACAATGCTCTACTATATGACGGACGAAGCTCAAGAAGGTAAGCACGCTTTCCTAGAGAAGCGCAAACCAAACTTCAAAAAATATCCTAAGTTCCCTTAATAAGAGGAACTAAAACAAATAAAAAGAGGAGCGCCTTTCTAGACGCTCCTCTTTTTATTTATAACTCTAAAATTAAAGTTTCTTCTTAACCTCAATTTCCTCGTAAGCTTCGATAATATCCCCCACGATAATATCATTATAACCTTCGATATTCAAGCCACAATCTTGCCCAATAACGACTTCTTTGACATCGTCCTTAAAGCGCTTGAGTGACCCAAGTTCTCCTGCGTATTTAACAATACCATCACGAATAAGACGAATCTTGTTTGTTCGCTTAATCTTACCTTCAAGTACCATACAACCTGCAATCGTACCAAGTTTACCAATCTTAAAGGTCTGTTGTACCTCAAGGTTAGCCACAACATTCTCTTTAATTTCAGGAGATAACATACCCTCCATCGCACTCTTGATATCATCAATAGTATCGTAAATAATAGAATAAGTACGAATCTCTACGCCCTCTGCCTCTGCCATACGACGTGCAGTCTGAATAGGACGCACTTGGAAACCAATCACAATAGCAGAAGATGCAGCAGCAAGAACAATATCACTTTCAGTAATCGCCCCTACGCCCTTATGAATAACATTCACTTGGATTTCCTCTGTAGATAGACGAATTAGAGAGTCTGCCAAGGCTTCGATAGAACCATCTACGTCCCCCTTAACAATAAGGTTAAGCTCTTGGAAGTTACCCATAGCACGGCGACGTGCCAACTCTTCGAGTGTAAGTCCCTTCTTCGTACGTGTCTCCATCTCACGCTTAAGCTGTTCACGCTTATTAGCTATACTACGAGCTTCCTGCTCTGTATCAATAGTATTGAAGACTTCACCAGCTGTTGGTGCACCATCAAGACCAAGAATAAGCACAGGTAAGCTAGGACCAACCTCTTCTACACGTTGATTACGCTCATTAAACATAGCCTTTACCTTACCAAAATGCGTTCCAGAAAGAAGCACATCACCAGTTCTCAATGTACCATTCTGTACCAAAAGCGTTGCAACATAACCACGTCCTTTATCAAGAGATGACTCAATGATTGTTCCAGAAGCTTTTCTACTTGGATTAGCCTTCAACTCAAGAAGTTCTGCCTCAAGAAGTACTTTCTCAAGTAACTCCTCAATATTAGTTCCCTGCTTTGCTGAGATTTCTTGACATTGATACTTACCTCCCCACTCTTCTACAAGGTAATTCATTGCAGCTAATTGCTCACGAATACGATCAGGATTTGCTCCAGGTTTATCAATCTTATTGATTGCAAAAACCATTGGAACTCCAGCAGCACTAGCGTGGTTGATAGCTTCCTTAGTCTGAGGCATCACATCATCATCAGCAGCAACGATAATAATAGCAATATCCGTAACCTTAGCACCACGAGCACGCATTGCCGTAAAGGCCTCGTGACCTGGAGTATCAAGGAAAGTAATACGCTTCCCATCTCCAACCTTAATACTATAAGCTCCGATATGCTGAGTAATACCTCCTGCTTCTCCCTCAATAACATTGGAACTTCTCAAATAGTCAAGGAGCGAAGTCTTACCGTGGTCAACGTGTCCCATTACTGTTACAATAGGAGAACGTGGCAACAAATCAACATCATTGTCCTCTTCAACTTCCTCAGGAACATCTTCAACATCTTCAGCACTAACAAAGTTTGTTGTAAAACCAAACTCTTCTGCGACAATATCAATAGTCTCGGCATCAAGGCGCATATTGATTGAAACCATAAGACCAAGGCTCATACAGGTTGCAATAACCTTATTGACTGGAACATCCATAAGACTTGCCAAGTCACTAACAGTAACAAACTCTGTAAGTTGCAATACTGAAGCCTCTTTCAACGCATTTTCGCGTTCTTTCTCATCTTCACGAAGGCGAGCTTGACGCTTCTCACGCTTATGCTGAGCACCTCCCTTATTGCCCCTATTTGTTAAGCGAGCTAAGTTTTCCTTAACTTGACGCTGAACCTCTTCGTCAGAAATCTCTGCCTTAGGAGCAGGCTTGCGAGCCTTATCTTTCTTTCTTTGATCCTTACGGCGTTGATTACCTTGACCAGAGTTATTCTGTTGCTGATTATGTCCTTTGCCCTTATTATTATTTGGCTTATTAGCATTTTCAGCAGCAATTTTCTTTCCTTCCTTATCTACATCAATAGGATTATTCGCTTGCTTTTTACGGGTACGCTTTTTCTTATCTTTTGAAGACTTAGGTTTCTTAAATTGATTAAGATCAATCTTTTCTCCAACTACATTAAACTTAATACCTGGGTCAAGAGTTTCCGTCTCAATCTTGTTTGAGCTAGGATTAGCGTCTTCCTTAGAAGCCTCTTCTACTTTTGAAGCTTTATCCTTTTTATCTTCAACTTTCGGCGTAGGTTCTTCCTTTGCTTTAGGAATGTCTTCCTTCTTCTCAGCCTTTAGAGTTTCTTTAACTGCAGTCTCCTTTTTCTTCTCAACCTTAGGCTCAGCCTTTTCTTCGTTGACTTCTGCAACTAGTTCAACTTTTTTCTTTGGCTCTGCTTTAACAGTTTTTTTAGTACTCTTTTTTGTTTTTCCCTTTTCCTCGAGAGGAAGAGTACCAACAACCTTAAGATTAGATTCCTTTTTAACCTCCTTCTTTTCCTCTATTTTTTCCTTAGGCTCTTCTACCTTAGGTTTATCTGCCTCTGAAGCTTTTACTTTAGGAGCTTCAACACCTTCTTTTTTAGAATTTTCTTCCTTAAGCTCTGTAGCAACTTCAGCTTTAGCTAACTCTTCCCTATACTTAGTAGTCTTATTGACGTCAATACCAGCAGATTTATATCGCTTAAGCATTACATCAAGAACAGAGATTGCAGTCTCCCTATCCATACGACTATTTTGATCTGTTGAATCCTCTGCAAAACCTTTATCTACTAGAACTGGCTTAATTGAATCTAACCCCATTCCTGTAGCTCGCATAAGGTTCATTACCTTAACTTTCTTCTGTCCCATATTCCTTCTCTATTATTTTGTTTAGTAATTATGCTTCTTCCTCAATGTCGCCCTCTTCTTCATCACTAAACTCTGATGACAGAACTGTTAAGATATGGTCTATAGTCTCTTCTTCAAGGTCTGTAAGTTCAAGCAACTCTTCTCTATCTTTATTTAGGACAGACTTAGCCGTTGTACAACCTTTAGTCTTGAGCAGATCAATTATCCATTTTTCAATTTCATCATCAAACTCATCAATATAGATATCTTCCTCAACTTCTCCGTCCTCATCACGGAAGACCTCAATCTTATAACCTGTTAGCATTGCTGCAAGCTTCAGGTTAGAAGCATTCTTTCCGATAGCCAAAGGCACTTCTTCAGGACGAAGGAAAACCTCTACATAGCGTTGTTCATCGGCATTATCTGGTTCTGGACCGAAAGCAATAGCTGAAATCTTTGCAGGACTTAAAGCACGCTGAACAAAGAGAGCCGTATTGCTTGTATAAGTTGTTACATCAATATTCTCTCCCTTCAACTCTCTTACGATTCCCTTAACACGAGAACCATTTACCCCAACACAAGCTCCGACTGGATCAATACGATCATCATAGCTTTCTACAGCAATCTTGGCACGTTCACCCGGTATACGAGCAACTGACTTAATCGTGATTAGACCATCTGCAATCTCAGGAACATTTTGCTCAAGTAAACGCTTCAAGAAGTCACCATTAGTACGAGACAAGATAACTTTAGGATTATTATTATCATTATCAACACGTAGAATTAAAGCACGTACAGAGTCTCCTTTACGGAAGAAATCACCTGGAATTTGCTCATCTTTTGGCAAATTAAGCTCATTTCCCTCTTCATCAAGAAGAAGAGCTTCACGCTTCCATACTTGATAAACCTCAGCTGTAATGACTTCACCAACACGAGCCTCAAAATGCTCTCTGAAATTATCCTTCTGAATATCTAGGACTTTACTAGCTAAAGCTTGACGTAAGTTAATTACTGCACGACGACCAAAAGCAGAGAAGTCAACCGTTTCAGTCAATGTTTCTCCAACCTCAATATCCTCATCTTCAAGTTTAGCATCACTCAGAGCGATTTCTTTATTCTCATCTTCTACAGCACCATCTTCTACAACGATTAAATCTCTGTAGATTTCAAAATCTCCTCTTTTATCGTTGATGATAACTTCACAATTCTCATCAGAACCGTAAATCTTTGACAGGACATTGCGGAAAGAATCCTCCAAAACATCCAACATTGTCTTCTTATCAATATTTTTCAGTTCCTTGAATTCTGATAGAGAATCAACCAAACTTGCTTCTACTTTTTTCTTTGCCATTACCTATATATTTATTTGTTACTTTCTAAAATTCTACAATTCTCTTACACTGAAGAAGCTCATCATACTTCAATTCTAAAACCTCTTCTACTTCAACTTTTCTTTTAGCTCCCTCAGGCTTAATCATACGTTTTACCGCAAGCTTAAGACCACTTTCGTCTGCCGATTGTAGCTCCCCCTTCTCTTTCTTGCCTCCTTTAAGTAGCAACTCTACATTGGAGCCAATAGCACCAGTATATTGACGAAGCACCTTAAAAGGACTTGTCAACCCTGCAGATCCAACCTCTAACTCAAAATCCTCGACATCTCTATCAAAAGCTGCTTCAATATGTTTATTCAGCTTCACACAGAGGTCAATACTCAAGCCCTTATCTGCACCAAGCTCTACGACAATGCGATTGGCCTTCGATACAATTACATCTACTAGATATACACTATCATTCTGTAATTCTAAGAGAAATCCCTCAACAAGGTCTTTTACTTTTGTACTATCAATCATTACTTTGCTATCTTAAAAGCTTTTTTACAATAAGAAATGGAGAAAGCCTCTGCCCCCTCCATTTCATTCACACAGACAAATATAGCACTAATATCTGATATAACAAAATTTAGTACTTAAAAACAAGTCGCTTATAAGAAAAATGAGAGCTTTGCTTGAAGCAAAGCTCTCATTTTTGAACAATCATAACGCTTAGAATTCAGCGTTACGAGGGCTACGAGGGAAAGGTATTACATCACGTATATTCGTCATGCCAGTAACAAATAAAAGCAAACGCTCGAAACCTAAACCAAAGCCTGCGTGAGGTGCTGTACCATAACGACGAGAGTCTAAGTACCACCAAATATCTTTCTGTGGTACGCCCATTTCTTCAGCACGCTTGAGCAACTTATCGTAATCAGCTTCACGTTCTGAACCGCCAATAATCTCACCAATCTTAGGGAACAAGACGTCCATTCCACGAACTGTCTTATTATCATCATTAAGCTTCATATAAAAGCTCTTAATTTCCTTTGGATAATCTGTAACAATCACTGGACGCTTAAAGTACTCTTCAACAAGATAGCGTTCATGCTCGCTGCTCAAGTCAGCCCCCCAATAGACAGGGAACTCAAACTTATGTCCTTTTTTGACAGCTTCTTCCAAAATTTCAACTCCCTCAGTATAAGTCAAACGCTTAAAGTCATTCGCCAAAACAAACTCTAAGTGCTTAATTAACTCCTTATCAAAGTGCTGTGTCAAGAAATTAATATCATCACGACAGTTGTCTAATGCCCACTTAACACAATACTTAATAAAGTCTTCTGCCAAGTCCATATTATCAACGATATCAAAGAAAGCAACCTCAGGTTCAATCATCCAGAACTCAGCCAAGTGACGAGGCGTATTAGAATTCTCTGCACGGAATGTTGGACCAAATGTATAGATTGCTCCAAGAGCCATTGCAGCCATTTCACCCTCTAACTGACCAGAGACAGTTAGAGAAGTTGGCTTAGCAAAGAAATCTTCGTTATAGTCGATAGCTCCATCTTCGGTACGCTTAGGAGCATTGACATCAAGAGTCGTTACTTGGAACATCTGCCCAGCCCCCTCACAATCACTACCTGTAATGATTGGAGCGTGGAAATAAACAAAGCCTTTCTCGTGGAAATAGGTATGTATTGCCATAGACATCTGATGGCGCATACGATAGATAGCTCCAAAAGTATTCGTACGAGGACGCAAATGCGCAATCTCTCTCAAAAACTCAAGTGAATGTCCTTTCTTCTGAAGAGGATACGTTTCAGGATCTGCAGTACCAAGGACTTCAATAGTCTCAGCAAGGACTTCAACGCTCTGTCCCTTACCTTGTGACTCAACAAGCGTCCCTGTTACACTAAGGCTTGCTCCAGTAGTAATTTGAGACAAAAGCTCTGCATCAAACTTATCATTATCGGCAACAACTTGTATGTTGTGAATAACAGAACCATCATTAAGAGCAATAAAGCTTACGGTTTTATTACCACGACGCGTACGCACCCAACCTTTAATGTTGATAGCCTGACCTATCTGTCCTGCACCTCCTTGGAGAGCATCTATAATCTTTGTTCTTCTCATTGTTTTTTCTTTTTTATCTTGGTTTTGCAAGTAATGAGCCTAAAAGTATTACTCAAGGCTCATTATTTCCAAATTATCAATTACTTATTCAAACTGTCCAGTACGCAGTTTTCTAACCTCTTCTTCATTAAGATAACGCCATTTACCTCGTGGCAAGTTTTTCTTAGTCAAACCAGCAAAGTAAACGCGGTCAAGTTTTCTTACTTTATAGCCTAGGTGCTCAAAGATACGACGGACAATACGATTACGTCCAGAGTGAATCTCTATCCCTACTTGACTAAAATCATCTTCTTTGATATAGCTAATTGCATCAGCGTGTATCTCTCCATCTTCAAGTTCTAATCCCTCTGCAATCTGTTGCATATGCTCTACAGCGACTGGCTTATCTAACCAAACTTGATACACTTTGCGCTTTTCAAACTTAGGGTGTATAAGCTTCATTGCCAAATCTCCATCATTTGTAAGCAGAAGCACCCCTGTAGTATGCCTATCTAGGCGACCAACAGGATAAATACGTTCATCAAAGTTTCCTCCACGTCTGTTGATTACATCAAGGACAGTAGTACGCCCTTCTGGATCATCAGAAGTTGTAACGGTATTCTTTGGCTTATTAAGCAAAATATAGACCTTACGTTGAAGCTCAACAACCTTATCCTCAACCTTAACTTCATCTTTAATTGTAACGTGCTTACCAAGTTCTGTTACAACAACGCCATTAACTTGAATTTTTCCTGCAGTAATCATCTCATCAGCTTCGCGACGAGAGCAAACTCCTGCATTAGAAAGGAACTTATTCAAACGAATCTCTGTGCTTTCATCCAATTCAAGGTCGTAACGAACAGGTTCGATTGGACGTTGCTCTGATTTGAAATGAGACTTATGCTGAGGTCTACCTTTCCCTTTATTATAGGGTTTTTGATAGCCTCCATCATAAGCACCTCTTTCCTGACGTTTTTGTCTGTAACGCTCTTCATAAACAGATTTATCCTGCTTTGATGATTGTGGGTACTCACGTCTAGGTCTATCATAAGAGCTTTCCTTATCGAAAGATCTTCTTCTATCTTGTTGCCCATAATCATCTTCAACTTTTACTGCAGACATTGGGCTTTTTGATGAGATGCGCACTCTGCGGCGCTTAGAACCTGTAGCTGTGCTATTAGATCGTACAACCTCTGCACCATTTGTGGTTGCTAGAGGAACTCTTTTCGGTCTTTCTGTATTTAATTCTGCTCCTAAATTGGACTTTTGGTCATCCATATTTTCTTAATATATACTTTTACTTATCTAATTCCTTAGAGTCCGAGTTTGGCAACTCCCCTAAGAAATTTGTGCTTTGTCTTTTCTTAGCATTCTATGCAAATATATAAATAATCAAACGAACTGGCAAACAGGGAGAAAGTCCCTAAAACCATTTGATTCGTCTAAATAAAATAAAGGCAAGCGCCGATAGTAAGACTGAGATAGCGATAATGCCGAAGAAAGCAAAAGGACCTCCAATATGCAAATCTACATTCATACCATACATACTCGCAATCATCGTAGGTATTGTAAGTACGATAGACAAGCTTGTCATACGCTTCATTATGGTATTCACGTTATTAGAAATCAAGCTATCAATCGCATTCATCGTACTATTACAAATATCCGTGTAGATATTCGTCGTATTATGAGCTTGTCTAAGCTCAATCTGAATATCCTCTAAGAGGTCTTCATCTAATCCAGAATGCTTCACAGCCGAACGCATACGCCCTAGCATAGCTTCATTACCACGAATAGAGGTATTGAAATAAACAAGAGACTTTTGCAAATTCATAATACGTAAAAGAGCCTCGTTACGTACACTTTGCTCAATATCCTTCTCAATACGGTTAATCTCTAAGTAAATTAGCTTAAGATATTTAAGAAACCACACGGCAGAAGAGTAAATCATTCTAACAATGAAGTCAGCCTCTGTCGCAATAGCAATATTCTTACGTCTAAGGTGCTTAATAAAGTCTGGAATTAATTGCGTTTTACGATAGCAAACTGAGACAATAATACCATTACCAGTAATAATACCAATCGGAATTGTTGTATAGGGTTGCCCCGCAGTATCTCCATCTAAGGGGATACGTAGTAGCGTTAATTGCCAATCATCTTCTTTCTCGTGACGAGGACGCTCATCAACGTCGGCAATATCATCTAAAAATTCACTGGGGATAGCTAATTTATCTATCAAGAAAGCTCTATCGTCATCATCGACGCACTCCACATTTATCCAGCAACGCTCTGTTGCTTCTTCGATGCTAGGAAGTCCTGAGCTGAGGCTCATATATGTTCTCATTCTATTCGTAAGTTTTTTATCAATGAAATAGCTCTGCGAAGCCAAAACTTACGAAGCATCAAAAGCTTATCTTGTTTTGGCTCGCTCTCTCGTACTATTCGGAGGGATTGAGTCGTCCATATTTTTAATTGATTTATAGCTTAAATTACGTCTGCAAAGTTAGCTCAAATAAATAACTTTGGCAAATAGCAAGCATACAGAAAACATTAGCTAACAAAAAAACAGCTTAGAAGCAAAAAGCCTCCAAGCTGTTGAATATAGGTAATGAGGAAAGAATTAATCCTCTTTTACGCGGTTTAGGTAAGAACCCGTACGTGTATCGATTTCAATCAACTCTCCTTCTGTAATAAATAGAGGAACACGCACCTCAGCACCAGTTTCTACTGTAGCAGGCTTAAGCGTATTCGTTGCAGTATCGCCCTTCAAACCTGGTTCAGTATAAGTAACGCGAAGCACTACGTGAGCTGGCAATTCGCAAGTCAATACAGTTTCGCTCTCTGCGTGTACCATAGCCTCAACCATATCCCCCTCTTTCAAGAACTGAACACCATCAATCGTTTCTTCTGCAATAGAGATTTGTTCAAAAGTCTCAGGGTGCATAAAGTTAAGCCCCATATCGTCTTTATATAAGAACTGATAAGGACGACGCTCAATACGTACTTCTTCAACCTTCACGCCACTATTCCAAGTCTTATCAATGACACGACCTGTCGCTACGTTCTTTAGTTTTGATCTTACGAAAGCAGGACCTTTACCTGGTTTAACGTGTAAGAACTCTACAATAAAATAGTATTGTCCGTCAATATCAAGACACATACCATTTCTAAAATCTGATGTACTTGCCATATTTGTTTAGATGTATATAATTAAATTATTCTATGGACAAAGGTAAGCATAAAAATCCAAATATCAAGACGAGAAAAAGAGAGCAGAAAATCCCCTACCCACTCTATCAAACACCAGCTTCAACACATTTAATTTGAACTTGAAGGCTCTACGATGAAGGTCGTTCTTATAAGCTCAAAAAAGTTATTGGGAAAACTCAAATGAGTTTATGGCTAAAGTCTCGAAAGTTTATGGGAAAACTTTTTTGACTTTTCCGCTAAACTTTTTCAAACGTTTTTGCGCGTTCACAAACAACTATAAAACAAGCGTTTACAACACAATAAAATAAGGCAAAAATCCAGACATTAGTTTCGCTACCAAATCAAACAGAAAGATGTGCAAATTCTTACTGCACTGATAAGAGGAGACAAAAAGCGGAGCGTAGATTATGAAATACAATAAAATTACTTACCTTTGTGGTAGAGCAGAACGATTGAAGATAAAAACAGTCATTAAGCTCTAAAGTAGATATAGAATCCAAAGGCATCTAAGACAGCTTAGAGAGACTTTGGGTTGTTGTTTTTAATATAAAGAACAAACTAAAATATAATTCTGAAATGGCATATAACTATATGACCCAAGCTGGCTACGATAAACTCTTAGCCGAAATTAAAGAAATGGAGACAGTGCAACGCCCTGCTCTATCACAACAAATTGCTGAAGCTCGTGATAAAGGCGACCTCTCAGAGAATGCAGAATATGATGCAGCCAAAGAAGCTCAAGGAATGCTTGAAGCAAAAATTGCTCAGCTCAAAGGCACACTAAGCAATGTGCGTATCGTGGACGAGAGTAAGATTAAAACTGATGCAGTGCAAATGCTAAATAAGGTTCGCCTAACTAAGTTTGAAAGCGACGGAAGCGAAAACGAAATTATTTATACGCTTGTATCAAAGTCAGAAGCTGACCGCAAGAAAGGCAAGATTTCAGTAGAAACTCCTATCGCAAAAGGTTTACTAGGCAAGAAGGTTGGCGAAATCGCTGAAATCACTGTACCTGCAGGTACACTTCGTTTTAGAGTTGAAGAAATTAGCATCGCTGAGGACTTATAGACAAACGACACAAAACAATGGCAACGATATTTAGTAGAATTGTCCAAGGAGAGATTCCTTCTTTCAAGATTGCAGAGACGGAAGACTTTTATGCATTTTTGGACATTAATCCTGTTCAAAAAGGGCATACCCTCGTTATACCTAAGCGGGAGAAAGACTACTTTTTTGACCTCAATGATGATGAACTTGCAGGTATTATGGCTTTCAGCAAAAAAGTTGCCAAAGCCATACAAGAAGCTTTTCCTTGTCCAAAAGTTGGTATTTCCGTAGTTGGACTGGAGGTTAATCACGCTCATATACACCTTATTCCATTGCATAGCGTTGGCGATATGGATTTCTCAAAGAAATCAAGCCCTTCAATGGAAGAGCTTGAAGCCGTAGCTGAAGCCATTAAATTAAGAATTAATAACGATTAACTCTTAATTACATAGATGAAAATAGCAGTAGTTGGAGTTGGTTATGTTGGTTTAGTAAGCGCTGCTTGCTTTGCTGACTTAGGGGCAGAGGTTTACTGTGTTGATGTCAATCAAGAGAAAATTGAAGGACTAAAGAAAGGCATAATACCTATTTATGAACCGGCATTAGACCAGTTGGTTTTAAGAGGTATTAAGGCTGGCAGGTTACATTTTGCCACTTCCATTGCTGAAATTTTATCAAATATTGAAATCATCTTCATTGCTGTAGGGACGCCCCAACAAGCTGATGGCTCAGCAGACCTTAGTCAAGTACTTAGCGTCGCTCGTGAGATTGGGCAAAACTTAAACAAGTATTGCCTTGTTGTAACTAAGAGTACTGTCCCTGTAGGCTCATCTGAGAGGATAAGAGCTATAATCCAAGAAGAACTCAAAAAGCGTAATATCAGTATAGACTTTGATATGGCTTCTAATCCTGAGTTTCTTAAGGAAGGAAATGCCATTGAGGACTTTATGAAGCCCGACAGGGTTGTCGTTGGTATAGATAATAAGCGTGCCGAAGACTTGATGACAGGTCTCTATAAGCCAATGCTTCTGAATAAGTTCAGAGTCTTATTTATGGACATTGCTTCAGCAGAGATGACCAAGTATGCGGCTAATGCGATGCTTGCTACACGTATCAGCTTTATGAATGAGGTAGCAATGCTCTGCGAGAAAGTCGGTGCTGACATCAATATGGTGCGTCAAGGCATTGGCTCAGACAAACGTATTGGCGATAAATTCCTCTATGCAGGCTGTGGCTACGGAGGTTCTTGCTTCCCAAAAGATGTCAATGCTCTTATTCATACAGGACAAGAACAGGGGGAAGATATGCAAATTCTTCAAGCTGTAGAACGCGTTAACAAGCAACAAAAGACAGTCCTCTTTGAGAAGTTTAGAACTTATTACCACGGTGAGATCAAAGGGAAGAAAGTCGCAATATGGGGCTTAGCCTTTAAGCCTGAGACAGATGATATCAGAGACGCCACATCATTAGTACTCATCAAGCAACTCTTAGAGGCAGGCTGTATCATTTCAGTTTATGACCCAATAGCAATGGAAGGAACAAAAGCCATCTTCGGGGATAAGCTTCGTTATGCTAGCGATGTCTACGACTGCTCTTTAGAGACAGAAGCTATTTTCCACGTTACAGAGTGGAAAGAATTCCGAATGCCTTCGTGGGAAGTTTTGAAGAAAAGCGTTCACACTCCCCTCTTGATTGATGGACGCAATGTCTTTGACAAGACACCACAAGAATATGGCTTTACATACCTCTGCATAGGACGAGGTTAGAGAAAAGCTAACTCTCAAGAATAATTATCATTAAATTAGGAATTTATCAGCAAGAAATTATATCTTTGCATTTTAACATTCATACTCAACAAATAAGATGAAAACAGTTACACTACACGGACGTCAGTTTGAACTATACAAATCAGCTGAAGAGATTCAAGCAGCAATAGACACTTTAGCTCAGAAGCTTAAAGCTGACTTAAAGCAAACAGAAGATCCTTTATTTGTGTGCATTATGAATGGTGCTTTTATGTTTGCATCAGAATTGTGCCACGCTCTTGATGAACCTTATGAAGTTCGCTTCGCAAGATATTCAAGCTATGAAGGAACGCAAAGCACAAGTGAACTTAAAGAAATAATGCCTGTCGGCGTACCAGTCAAAGGACGCACCGTAGTTATTGTAGAAGACCTAGTAGATACGGGCTACACGCTCAAATGCTTGAAAGAAAAGTATGAGCAAGATGGTGCAAAAGAAGTTATTATCGTATCTATGCTTAGCAAACCTGAAGCTCTTAAGTGTGATATTAAGGCTGATTACGTAGCAATGGAAATTGAAACAAAATTCATCGTTGGTCACGGACTTGACTTTGATGATCACGGACGTATGCTAAGAGATATTTATCAGATTGTTGAATAATCTAAAAGAAAGAATATAAAAATGTTGAACTTAATTATTTTCGGTGCACCAGGTTCTGGTAAAGGAACTCAGAGTGCCTTCCTTGTGGAGAAATATGGCTTTGAGCACATTTCTACTGGAGACCTGCTTCGTGCAGCTATTAAGAATGAAACAGAGCTTGGCAAGCAAGCTAAGTCTTATATGGATGCAGGACAGCTTGTTCCTGATGAACTAATCATTGGTCTTATTGAGCAGCTGCTCAAAGAAAATACACCAAAAGAAGGGCTTATCCTCGACGGTTTCCCTCGTACAGTAGCACAAGCTGAAGCTTTGGATAAACTATTTGCTAGCTTAGAAACAAGCGTTCACGCTGTTCTTGACCTGCAAGTAGCAGAAGAAGAGCTTATCGACAGACTAGTTAAGCGTGGTGCAGAGAGCGGTCGCAGTGACGACAACCTTGAGACAATCAAGAAGCGTCTTGGCGTTTATCACGCACAAACAGCTCCTATTGCAGAATACTATGCAAAGAAAAACTTGCATTTTGCTATTCAAGGTTCAGGAGCATTAGCTGAGATTACAGAACGTATCTCTGCTGTTATTGACGGACTTAAATAAATTATGGCAGAATCAAATTTTGTCGATTATGTGAAG
>PDWI01000268.1_pt1 | contig 82476 bp, 58 predicted proteins | sample 1430891 | NCBI WGS metagenome assembly PDWI01 (sample SAMN01162508, study PRJNA174530) | Oral metagenome, whole genome shotgun sequencing project. | biome: Marine environment; feature: Marine mammal; material: Swab sample of the gingival sulcus; isolation source: swab sample of gingival sulcus... | reverse complement strand
TCCTTTCAATCCGCCCGTAAACATTTCTTTCTTTATGGACGAAGAAAGCGTTGAACAAAACGAAAGAGCAGAAATCATGATTTACAACGTAAAAGGTCAGGAAGTTCACAGAAGAGATTTGGGCATAAAGTCAGCTTCCGGCATGTACACGATAAGCTGGAACGGAAACGATAAAGAAGGAAAAGAATGCGGAAGCGGAATTTATTTCGTGAAATTTACCGCAGGATCTCACCAGTCTTTCAAAAAATCGATTAAACTGAAATAGCAGAGATTCAACATTCAAATCCCCGGCAAAAGTCGGGGATTTTTTTATATCTTATTCTAACGATGTTTTTCATTCTTTTGCGCCGACAAAAGAACGAAACAAGAAAAACTCCCGACTGTATAAAAACATCTGAAATCTCTGCAATCATGCTGAATTTTTCAAACTCGCTGCGCTCAGACAATGAAAAATTCTTAACGCCTGATATTGATATTTCCGAGACGCTGTTTTTATAATGTCGGAAGCAGGAAATTTTCAACCGGATGTTTTACATCTTATTTGTATTTTATATGTTGAGAGGATGAAAAAAGAAAAATATCATAAATTGCTTATAAACAACATTAAATTATAAATTTTCTGCCTTATTTCAGTACTGTATTAATCTCCATTGTCAGATATTATGTATTGTTTTCTTCAATCATTCTATCCGGGCTTGACAATACTTGCAATTATTTTCATTGGGTTCTTTTTATATAAAAAATAATATAACCGTTAATTTTATGCTCGGTAAAAGCGTGATTACCTGATTATAAAGTCCGGGAAAGCTGATATTATTTAAATTCAGGGAGTCGTGAATGAATAAAAAAATTTTAGTTAAAAAATTATTCGAAGACAATAAAAACGAATTATCTTTATCGGTGTTAACAAAGCCCGACACTCTCAATAATATTATAGAAACTCAATACCTGCATAAACCGGGATTGGCTTTATCCGGTTATCTGGAGCATTTTGCCTATAAAAGAATTCAAATTCTCGGAGAAACGGAAATCTCTTACTTGCAAAATTTCAGCGAAGACGAAATTTACGAAAAAATTAAAACAGTCTTTGAATTTGATATTCCTTGTCTGATTGTGAGTAAAGGACTTTCGATTCCTTATCAAATCGAGTTTTTGGCGAATGATCTCAATATTGCCGTACTTTCCAGCCGTCTTTCCACCGATAAACTTTATCGTTCTCTGGAAAAATATTTGGATTATTCTTTTGCGCCCGAAAAAATAATGCATGCAACTATGGTTGATGTTTTCGGAGTCGGGATTCTCATTACCGGGAAAAGCGGTATAGGCAAAAGCGAATGCGCTTTGGATTTGGTAGAAAGAGGGCATCGTTTGATTGCCGACGATTTAGTAAAAATTAAACTTCAAGACGATAAATTGACGGGAACTCTTTCCAGAGAAATAGGACATTTTCTGGAAGTGAGAGGAGTCGGTATAGTTGATATTCAAAAGATGTTCGGAATCCAAGCCGTAGGATTGAATAAAACCATTGAAACGGAAGTTGTTTTGATGCCGTGGCATGAAAATCTGGATTACGAACGAGTAGGTCAAAAAAATAATTATTCAAGTTACTTCGAAAAGAATATTCCGTTGATTAATCTTCCGGTTTCGCCGGGAAAAAATGTTTCGGTTATTATAGAAGTAATTGCCTTAAATCATATTTTAAAAACATTCGGGTATAATTCGGCGGAAGTCTTTATGAGAAGACTGGAAGAAGCAACCCAAAAAGGAAACATTAACTGATGATAAGAAAAAAAGTCGTAATTCAAAATAAACTCGGGCTTCATGCCCGTCCCTCTTCTTTGCTTATTAAACTTGCTCAAAATTTTCGCTCCGAATTTAAAATAGTAAAAGACGATATGGAAGTAAACGGAAAAAGCATTATGGGAGTAATGATGCTCGGAGCTCCTTGCGGCACCGAATTGGAATTGATAGCGGACGGAGTTGACGAAGAGTATATGATTGAAGAAATAGTCAATTTATTTGAGTCAAAATTTGACGAGGAATAAGATTAATTATGGAAAAAATTCTGGGATTGGGAATCTCTCCGGGACTTGCTTCCGGAAAAGCAGTTTTAACGAATACCGTAAATTTTAAAATAGATTATCGTCATATAGACGAAGATGAAAAGGTAAATGAATTAATAAAACTGGAAAAAAGCATTGAAAAAGTTGCTCTGGATATTCTTGATTTGATGAATAATCTTAACCTTTCGGAAGAAGATAAATTAATTCTTGCCACTCATAAAATGATCATAGAAGATCCTGATTTGCATAAAAATATCAAGAAGACGGTTGAAGAGGATTCTGTTTGTCTGGAGCATGCCGTTTACAAGCATTTTGAAGAAACTGTATCTCTTTTCGAGAAAATGGAAAATGACTTTTATGCTCAACGCTCGACAGATTACAAAGATGTCGGTAATCGTCTTCTTTCTGAGATTCTCGGAATTGAAGACAATATTTTGAAAAATATTTCAAAAGGCGACATAGCAGTTGCCGAAGAAATTTCTCCTTCCGTAATTCCGCAAATGGTTCATAAAGGCGTTGCCGCGATTGTTTCGGCAAAAGGCTCTGCAACGTCTCACTGCGCTATTTTGGCAAAATCAATGGATCTGGTTGCCATATTCGGCTTGGGTAACGGATTAAAAAAAATAAAAAACGGCGATATGCTTTGCGTTGACGGAACAACAGGAGAAATCATAAAAAATCCGACCGAAACATTTTTGGAGGATTGGGAAAACAAAATTCGCAACGGCATTATCGATCGGAACAGACTTTTGGCGTTAAAAGATTTGCCGGCCGAAACCAAAGACGGAATTACCGTAAAAATAAGAAATAATATAGAATTTCCCGAAGAAACTGAACAGGTTATAAAATACAACGCCGAAGGAATAGGACTTTTCAGAACAGAATTTGTTTTTCTGGAAAAACATAAACTTCCGAACGAAGAAGAACAATACCTTATTTACAAAGATATTTTAGAAAAAGTAAAACCTGCTCCGGTTACTTTCAGAACAATGGATATAGGCGGAGACAAACTTTCTCGTCTTATAAGCATGCCTAAAGAAGTAAATCCCAATCTCGGTTGCCGAGGAATCAGACTTTCTCTTGAACACAAAAATTTATTTAAGACTCAATTGCGAGCAATTCTCCGAGCAGGAAAAGGTTATGACCTAAAAATAATGTTCCCCATGATAGGAGCAATGAACGAGTTGGATGAAGCCAAAAGAATATTGGCAGAATGCTCTGCGGAACTTTCTGCCGAGAAAAAAGAACATAATCAAAACTATAAATGCGGAATAATGATTGAAGTTCCGGCAGCGGCTTTGCTTGCCGACAAATTTGCTGAAGAATGTGATTTTTTCAGTATCGGAACCAATGATCTGATTCAATACACGGTCGCCATCGACAGAAACAGCGAACAGGTTCAAAAGTTTTACGATCCCTATAACCCCGCCGTTCTCAGATTATTGAAATTTGTTGCCGAAAAAGCTCGGGAAGCGGGAATACCCTGTTCGGTTTGCGGAGAAATTGCCTCTGATCTGAAAATTACGCCTTTCCTTTTGAAAGCCGGAATATCCGAATTGAGCGTAAATCCCAACATGACTTTGCAGCTGAAAGAAAGGATACGCAATCTTGATCTTTCCGAATACGAAGATCTTGATGAAACCGTGTGCGATAAAACTTATTCTTCCGAGATTGTCGAATATTTAAAAAATTTATGAAAAATTGCATTTTAATTTTCTGTCTTATTTTTCCGCTTTTCCTGAGAGGATTTTCCGTTAACGAAAATTTTTCGGCGGTTCCGTCCGGAGGTTACAGCGAAGAAACCGGCATGATGATCGGAGGCGTTATTGTTTATTCGGGCGAAAGAGAATTTGCGGGTTATGCGCCTTCCTCAAAAAATGCCGTATTTCAGGTATTGTACTCGTTTAAAAAACAAATTACATCCAACATTATCTTTTCCGGAACGCTAAAATCTCTCAATATTTTTGATCGGGTAAAACTTAAATTAAAAAAATGGCCCGAAGATTTTTACGGTTTCGGAAACTCCTCTCCCGAAAAAAATATCGAAAAATTTACTTTGGGCGAAGCTGAACTGAGAAATGAAGCTGTGCGTTATTTAAACGGAGAATTTAAAATAAGTCTTATCAACTCTTTTGATTTTGTTAAACTGAGAAATCTTGAAGATGACGGTATTCTTATTAATCTGTCAGAAAAACAAAAAAGTTACTTCAATGTCGGATTCGGTTCCGGAGTTGAATATGACACGAGAGATGATGCTTATTATCCGGTTTCCGGCGTTTTGCTGAAACTAAACTGGATTAACTTTTCAAAGGATCTGCTCTCCGATTTCGGTTATGATGAATATCTTGCGGATTTTCGTTACTATATGCCTTTTGGAAAAAGAACCTTGTTGGGCAGTCAATTTATGATTAACTTAAAAACCGGAAGCGTTCCTTTTTCTCAATTGTCTAAACTCGGTAAGGAAATGCGAGGTTACAGAAGCATGCAATTTATAGACAAAGGCATGTTGCTTTACAGAACCGAGTTCAGAAGTTTTCCGTTTTATGCCGAAGCTTTGCGCAAATACGGTTTTGTCGTTTTTGTCGAGACAGGTCAAGTATATGACAAGCTTATAAATATTTCCGAAAATAAAATGCATTTTTCTTACGGCGCCGGTTTCAGGTTTAAATTGGTAAAAAACGAAGACATAAATTTGAGGGCGGATTTTGCGTTAGGCGATAAAGGATTAAATTTTTCTATTTCCGCTCGGGAAGTGTTTTAGATTAAAAATAAATTGAGGGAATAATGCAATCGGCAATAAAAACATCGCAATTAAGAAAGATATATAATATGGGAAAAGTAAGCGTGGAAGCCTTAAAAGGCGTAACCGTCGAGATAAAAAAAGGCGAATTTACGGCAATTACAGGTCCGTCAGGTTCCGGAAAATCAACTTTGATGCACATTCTCGGATGTCTTGATTCTCCGACTTCCGGCTCATATATTTTGGACGGAGAAGAGGTTTCCGGAATGTCAAAAAGCAAATTGGCTAAAGTCAGAAATTTTAAGATAGGATTTATTTTTCAAACATTTAATTTGCTTCCCCATATAAACATACAAAAAAATGTAGAGCTTCCGCTTATGTATGCGGGAGTTTCAAGTTCCGAAAGAGCCAAAAAAGCTGCTGCGGTTTTGGAAAGCGTCGGATTGGGAAATCGTCTTAAACATAAACCTTCCGAACTTTCGGGAGGTCAGCGCCAAAGAGTGGCGATTGCCAGAGCGGTAATCAATAATCCTGCCATAATTCTGGCTGATGAACCGACCGGAAATCTGGATACCGGTTCCGGAAAAAATATTTTAAGAATATTCACGGAGCTTCATGAAAAGGGGCATACCATAGTTATGGTTACTCATGATCGAGAAGTTGCCAAATACGCTGACAGGGAAATTCGGATAGTGGACGGAGAAACCGTAAATGGCAATCTCGTTTAAAGAAAGTGTTTTTGTCGGATTACAGGATTTTTGGTTACGAAAAATACGGAGTTTTATTACCGTCTTCGGAATTATTTTGGGAACCATGTCCATCATCGTTATATTGTCTCTGGTTAAAGGAATCAATAATTATTCAACCGGTTTTATGATGGCAAACGGCGGTTTAAAGCGCATTAACGTCAATATTAATCGAGAATATGAAAATCCCAAAAAATTAAAAGAATATTTGGAATGGAGCGAATTTGAATTTTTAATGTCGAAGTTGCCGGAAGCGGAAAATTTTGATGCCAAAATCAGAAATTGGGGACAAATCTCTTACGGACAAAATAAATATAATTGTTCCGTTTCGGGAGTTTTGCCGGGCATGAGCAAGGTTGAAGAATGGGATGTCTCCGCAGGACGTTTTATAAAAAATTATGATGCGCAAAAAGCAACCAATGTGATAGTCATCGGTTCAGAAATAAAGAAACGGCTTTTCGGCAATAAAAATCCCGTCGGCGAATATATAACTGCCAAAAAACAGCGTTTCATGGTTATCGGAGTAATGGAACACAGATATTTAAAGAAAATGGCAGGAGACTTCGGCAGTAAAAACAGTCTCGCTTATCTGAACAGAAGGGCTTTTATTCCTCTGTCAACCATGATAAAAAGAGTTTCTCCAAACCGTAAAATACAATCTTTATCCGTAAGAATAAAAGATCCTTCGCAAGCTTTGGAAGTACAAAACAAACTTGAAGATCTGCTTCTTAATTTGAGACGGGGCGAACCTGTTTTTGAAATTGAATCCAATAAAGAAACAATGGAATCAATGAAGAAAAATTTTAAATACTTTTATATCATCTCTTTTCTGTTAAGCGGTATTTCTCTTATTGTCGGCGGTATAGTTATAATGAATATCATGCTTGCAACCATTCAAGAAAGAACCCGGGAAATAGGAATACGTTTGGCGACGGGAGCCAGAAGAAGAGATATATTTATTCAATTTTTGGTGCAGGCTGCGGTAATTACTTCCATCGGCGGAATTATCGGAGTTTTTCTGGGATTTTTTATAAAAAACACCGTAAGTAAATTTATCGGGATTGATGCTTTAACGGATTTTTACATGGTTATTCTGTCCGTTTCCGTATCTGCCGGAGTCGGTTTGATTTTCGGAATAATTCCCGCTGTGCGAGCTGCCAACCTCGATCCTGTCAAAGCATTGCGTCATGAATAGCATTAATCGAGCGGTTGATTTTTTCCTTAAATATAAAAAAGAATTTTCCAAACAGGGAATTTTCAAAGAAGCTTCGGCATTATCGTTTATTACTTTGACCGGGATGATACCGTTTACGCTTTTTATCCTATTTTTTATTCCCGAAGTTGCCGGTTTTGATTCCGGTATGCTTGAAAATCTTTTAATAAAAGTAATGTTGCCTGCATCGGCTCAAAAAATAATCCATATTTTAAAATCTTCCGTCGGGAATAATTCAACTTACAATATTATGACCTTGAGTACTGTATTGATAACTTCAATTTTTCTTTTTTTGACGGTTAACAGAACTTTTGATAAGATTTTATATACGTTTGAGCATCACCGAAAAGAACATTTAACGGTCAGAATTGCCAAATTCTTCGGCATGTTGATTTTGGGGTTTGTCTTTACCGCCGTTATCTTTTCATCCGGTTCTATAACCCTTATTTCGCAATTTCTGGATATTCCTGTTTTGAAAGTAACCCTGGATTTAATTTTGCCTTTTTTGCTTTTATTTATTATTCTTCTTGTCGGATTCTCTTTTATTCCCGGTATGCAGGTAAAAAAAAGCGTTGTCTTTATAAGTTCTTCCGTAACCGCCTTTTTATGGCTTGCCGTAAAATTTATTTTTAATTATTATATTACTTATCTTACTGATTTTAAGATATTGTACGGGGTTTGGGCAAGCATACCGGCTTTCATGATTTGGATTTACATAAATTGGATTATTATTCTGAGCGGAGTTATTTTGATTGCCGTCTTGGAAAAAAGGAACGAGTATTCCATTCCAGAATTACATCAATCGGAAAATAAGAAAACCGCTGTTTTTACTTTGCAATATCAAAGCGACAGCGATAATATAAAACTCACCTCAGATGACAGAACAAAAATTTCCAAGATTATAAATTTAATTGCCGAGGAACTTGAAGATAATGAATAATAAAGTGAAAATTCTGGTAATTGACGATGATGAAAGACTCTTGAATTTGCTGGAAGAGGCATTGTCGTCTTACAATTATAAAACCTATACTAAAACAGATCAATCGGAAGCTCTTGCCCTTATTTCCGAAGTAAATTTTGATTTGGTTTTGACTGATTTTATGATGCCGGGTCTGAACGGATTGGAAATGATTCGCAGAATAAAAGAAATTAATGCGGATTTGCCCGTTATAATGATTACCGGAGCGGGTGATATGGATACTGTCATGAAAACTTTTAAAGCAGGGGCATATGATTACATAAAGAAACCTTTTAAATGGCAGGAACTGATTATAACCATTCAAAAAGCTTTAGAAAAACACGCTCTTATCCTGAAAAACAAACAATATCAGACCGAATTGGAAAAACTGGTAAAAGAACAAACCGCAAAATTGGAAAAAACCAATAAAAGATTGGAAAAAACCAACGAAAGACTGGAAAAAAATATGTGGGGAACCGTTCTTGCCATGATAAGCGCTTTGGAAGCAAGCGATTCATATACTTTCGGTCATTCGGAAAGAGTAACGGCTATAAGTCTTATTATTGCTCGACAAATGAGGTGCGACGAAAGATGTTTTAATTTTCTGCGTCTCGGGGCTGTTTTGCACGATATAGGAAAAATAGGTATAGATAAGAATATTTTGAATAAAAACGGAGTTTTAACGGAAGAAGAAGGTAAATTGCTGAAAACTCATCCTGAAATAGGTTATAATATTATCAAAACTTTGGATCACGATGAGGAAGTATTTCGCATAGTCAGGCAACATCATGAAAGATTCGACGGAAAAGGTTATCCTGACGGTTTAAAAGGCGATGAAATTTCGTATTTGGCAAAAATAGTCTCTATTGCGGATACTTACGATGCCATGACATCTGACCGCCCTTACAGAAAAGCATTAAGTCACGACATTGCCGTAAAAGAAATAAACCGGGGAAGAGGAACTCAGTTTGATCCTGATACGGTTGATGCATTTAACAAAATAGAAAAAATATTGGAGAGCAAGGACCATTTTAACGGCTCTTTCATTGAACATTTATCATATTAAAAGAGGTGTATTTATGAAGAAAAAAGCATTGATCAGCGTTTCGGACAAAACCGGCGTTGTTGATTTTGCCAAAAAACTGGCAGCGTTGGACTTTGAAATTTTATCGACCGGAGGAACTGCCGAAATTTTGGAAAACGCGGGAATAAAAGCAGGCAGGATTTCTGATATTACGGGATTTCCGGAAATAATGAACGGAAGAGTAAAGACTTTGCATCCTAAAATTCACGGCGCTATTCTTGCCGACAGAGACAATAAAAATCATCTTGAAGAAGCTGAAAAACTGGGAATAGAAATGATTGACCTGGTTTGCGTAAACCTGTATCCTTTTGAACAAACAATTGCCAAAGAAAATGTCTCTTTGGACGAAGCTATAGAAAATATCGACATCGGAGGACCGACTATGGTTCGTTCCGCTGCCAAAAATTTTCGCCACATTGCAATTGTAACAAATAAAAACGATTACGAACCGATCATAAAAGAATACGAAGAAAAAGGCGAGCTTTCTTTGGAAACGAAACAACGTCTTGCTTTCAAAGCTTTTGCTCATACTTCCGCTTACGATGCTGCCGTTACTGATTATTTTTACTCTGTTTCGGGAGATTCGATTAATCCGGAATTTCGCGCCGTTGCAAGTTTAAAGGAAGAATTGCGTTACGGAGAAAATCCCCATCAAAAAGCGGGTTTTTATCAAAAAGGCAAGAACGAACTTTGGAAACAATTGCACGGTAAACCTTTGTCTTACAATAATTTTCAGGATATGGACGCAGCGTTGAATATAATTTCTAAATTTACCGAATTGCCTTCTGTCGCCATCATAAAGCATACTAATCCTTGCGGAATATCCCAAGCTGAAAATCTTACGGAAGCATATCAAAAAGCTTTTGCAACAGACACTTTGTCTCCTTTCGGCGGGATCGTAATTGTCAACAGACCGCTTGATATGACAACGGCATTGGAAATTAACAAAATATTTACGGAAATAATTTTGGCTCCGGATTTTGAAGACGGCGTATTTGAACGTCTCGCCAAAAAGAAAAATCGTCGCCTGATAAAATTTAATCCCGAAAAACTTATTAAAGGCGAAAACGATAAACAGGCTGTATCCTGTCTGGGAGGATTTTTGGTTCAGGATCGGGACAGCAAAAGGGATGACGAGAGAAATTGGAAAGTCGTAACCGAACGTAAACCGACGGAAGAAGAAATGCAAGCGTTGAAATTCGGTTGGAAAGCCGTTGCCGTTTTAAAATCAAACGCTGTTGCTTTCTCAGATAAAAACTCGACTCTCGGATTGGGAATAGGGCAAACCAGCAGAATAGATTCTGCCGAAATTGCCGTTTCCAAAGCCGAAAAATTCGGGATTAGCCTGAAAGGCGCAATTTGCGCGTCTGACGCTTTTTTCCCTTTCAGAGACAGTATCGATAAAATTGCCGAGATCGGAATTGTTGCCGTTATTCAACCGGGAGGATCAAAAGGTGATCAGGAAGTAATCGAAGCATGCAACGAATACGGAATTGCCATGATCTTCACGGGAATGCGCCATTTCCGTCATTAACGGGCAAGAAAAATATAATCAATTTAACAGATCTTCAAATCGGAAAGTTTTCAAATATTCGTAATCGGGATTTTTGAAATTGTCTGTTTTGAAAATTATTCCGGCAACATCGAAACCGCTGAATATTTTAACGGTTTCGATGTTTTCCCGGATCATTTGTTCATCGGTTCCGTTTATATCGTTAAAAATTATTTTTGCCGGTTTTAAGTTATTGGAAATCAGTTCTCTGACGGAAAGCAAGGTATGGTTTTGCGTTCCCAGTCCGGCTCTTCCCGTTAAAACAATGCGAGGCTGTAAATCTTTTATCAAATCAATCATAAAGTGTTTTTCGTCAATAGGGACCAGTAAACCTCCGGCTCCTTCCGCAATGATTAATTCGTGTTTACGGCTAAGAGTTTTTATTTTTTTTAAAGTTTCCTCATAATTTATTTTCAAATTATCGTCCCGAGCCGCAAAAAGCGGAGCTTTAGGATTTCTGAAGCAGTTAAGAACCGAATTTTCGGGATTTTGCCCTTTTAATTCTTTAACGTTTTCATAAATTGTTTTTGCGTCGCTGTACTTGTCGAAAGCATTTTTGCATCCGGTCTGAAAAGGTTTCAGATAAAAAGGTTTTTTGCCTGTTTTATAAAAATACTGCATCAGCAATAATGATACGTAAGATTTTCCGACATCTGTATCGGTGCCGGTTACGAAAATAATTTTACCCATAAAATCTCCTGTTCTTCTTTTATGCGGTGAGCGGCTGATAAAAAAAACGACTCTCAATGTTTTTTTTATTTTATGGCAAGAAAGGTGTCAAGAACAGGATTCAATAAAAATAATTATTTCAGTTTTAATATGAATTTATCGTTAATTAAAAATGTTTTTCCTTCTGAAAAAAAAAGAGATTATTGCTTCTTTTGCTTGCTGTCTTTTTGATAAAAAATTACTTGTTGTTTAAAATTATGTCTGTCTGCGGTCTTCTGAACACTTTATAAAAGGATATTGACGCAGGATTATTCGGATAAAAAAATGGCGTAATTTTTTATATTTTACAGAAGGAATTAATTTTTTTATTAACGCTGTTTAAGAGGATTGTCATGGAAATTATCGGGTCGTTAATCTTATTTCTTGTTTTTATTTTTGTTTATTCCGTTATTGTCGAAATTTTTGTCATGCTTTTCAGGATTACGGGGCTTACCGATGAGAAGGCTCGATTTCAAGTTATATCTATGCTTACAAACAGCGGTTATACAACGAGAGAGGCTGAACTGGTTGTAAATTCTCCCAAAAGAAGGAAGCTTGCCGGTTTTGTTATGATTTTCGGTTACGCTTTTACGGTAACCATTGTTTCAACCGTTGTGAACATATTTTTGCAATTTCGTCATACCGCAACAGGCGGAGCAGTTGCTTTTATTCCCATGATAATAGCCGTAATCACTATGCGTTTATTGGTAAAAAAAACAAGGATAATCAGCTCTTTAATCGATAAAATTATCAAAGAGACAGCTTCAAGATTTGTGTATAACGAAAACTTTAATCAGATAATCATTATGGATGATTACGGAGATCTCGTTATTGCCAAAATAGAGTTGGTAATTATGCCTGAAGAACTTAAAAACATTAAATTGAGTAAAAGCAATATTCGAAGAGAACACGGGATAAACGTACTTCTGAAGAGTACTTCGGAAGGACGGTTTATTCCCCAAGGAGACACAACTTTTGAACTGAGAGATACCGTTTTGGTTATGGGGTCAAAGAAATCAATTAAAAGAGTGTTTGATCTGAAAGAAGACAAATATTTAACGTAGAATGCTTTCCGAAAAAAAATCCCTTCGCCTTATGACGAAGGGATGACATTGTTTACATTTTTTTCAGATACTCTATCATTTTTTCAATATCTGTTTTAAAGTCCGGAGAAACCGTAACTTCCATATAACGTTCATTCCCTTTTTTTACGGTAGAATAATTGCATCTTCCTTCCAGAGACTCAAACAAAAATCCGGCTGTTACATATTCTTTGGAAGGTATTCGGAGCCAATAACGGTCGCAACCGTCCGGCAATTCTGTTTTCTTGAATATTTCTATTTGCATTACAGTTCCGGTATGGCGTGTCTCAATACTTCTTCCAGTTTCTCTGTTCCTATGATTTCCAGATTTTCTTTGATTTTATCGTTTACTTCTTCGAGTTCCGGAATATTTTGCGCGGGAATCAATACTGTTTTTATTTCGGCTCGTTTGGCAGCCATAAGTTTTTGTTCCAATCCTCCTATGGGCAGAACATCTCCGCAAAGAGTGATTTCTCCCGTCATGGCAACATCGTATCGTACTTTTTTGCCTGACAATATGGACACTAAAGCCGTTGTTATGGTTACGCCGGCAGAAGGACCGTCTTTCGGAATTGCTCCTTCCGGTATATGAATATGGATATCCGTATTTTTGTAGAAATCGCTTTTGTAACCGTATTTCTCTGCATTTTTTCTGGCAAAGCTGTAAGCTGCTTCAGCCGATTCTTTCATGACGTCTCCGAGTTTTCCGGTTAATTTTAATTTGCCTGTCCCTTCCATTTTCAGGACTTCTATTTGCAGAGTTTCTCCGCCCAGAGCAGTCCATGCCAAACCTGTTACCGCTCCGATTCGGTTTTCTTTGTTGATTTTATTGTTTTTCAGTTTTTCGACGCCGAGATAGTCTTTGATGTTTTCCGGCGTAAGAGTAAACTCTTTTTTCTCTTCACATTCCACAAATTCGGTTATTATTTTACGGAAAACTTTGCCGATTTGGCGATTCAGGTTTCTTACGCCTGATTCTTTGGTATAATTTTCGATTATTTTTTTTACGGCTTCTTTTTGCCAATCTATAGTTAAACCGCTTCCGAGGATCTCGTGTTCCATTATTTGTTTTGGAATGAGATGTTCTTCCGCAATATGTATTTTTTCAAAAGCGGTGTAACCCGGCAATTGAATAACTTCCATTCTGTCCAAGAGAGGACCGGGGATCGAGGAAACGGAGTTTGCCGTGGTTATAAAAAGAACTTTGGACAAGTCATAGTCAAAATCAAGGTAATGATCCCTGAAAGAATTATTCTGTTCCGGATCAAGAACTTCCAGCAATGCTGATGCCGGATCTCCTCTGAAATCAGAACTTAATTTGTCTATTTCATCCATCATTATGAGAGGATTTACGGTACCGGCTTTTTTCATGCTTTTTATAATAACTCCCGGAATTGATCCGATGTAAGTTCTGCGATGTCCCCTGATTTCGGATTCATCTCTTACGCCGCCGAGACTTATGCGAACAAATTCTCTTTCCAGCGCTTCGGCAACCGATTTTCCCAAAGATGTTTTGCCTACTCCCGGAGGACCGACCAAGCATAATATTTGACCTTTAACTTTTTTTGCCATTTTCATCACGGCAAGATGTTCTATAATTCTTTCTTTTACTTTTTTCAGTCCGTAATGATCTCTGTCGAGTATATTGCGAGCTTCTTTAATGGAAAAAACGGTTTTCTCAGGCTGTTCCCACGGAATATCGCAAACCCAGCTTAAATATGAGGTTGTAACCGCATATTCGGGAGATTGGGAAGAAATTCTGGACAGCTTGCTTAATTCTTCTTCCACTCTTTTCTCGGCTTCTTTATTTAAATTAAGTTTTGCCGCTTTTTCCTTGAACTTGATGTAGTCGGCTGCTGAATCAATGCCCAGCTCTTTGTGGATAACTTTTAACTGCTCGTGCAGATAGTAATCTTTCTGAGCTTTGTTCATGCGGCTTTTTACTTTTTTATCTATTTCTTTTTCTAATTTTAAGATTTGTGTTTCTGAATCTATATGGTTTAACATTTCCCATAGCGCGGTTTCTATGTCTTCTATTTCAAAAAGTTCTTGTTTTACGGTTACGCTCAGTTTTGAGTGAGACAGAACCAAATAGAAATAAATCATAATTCCGGAATATTCATCGACTGTTTCAATATCGTTATTCGGAACTGATTTTGCATATTTTGCGTAATTTTCGTAAGATGCCGAGAAACGTCTTATTAAGGCATGAAATTCAGGAGTTCTTTCCGGTTCGACAAGATTGCTTTCAATGTATCCGGCTTTCAGCATTTGAGATGTTCTGTAAAAACGTTTTACCGTTATTCTGGACGTTCCTTCCGCCAAAATGCGAATATTTCCGTTCGGTAATCGGAAAATTTGCAGTATTCTTGCTGCCGTTCCTACTCTGTACATATCTTCCGCTTTAGGATTGGCGTCAGATTCGCTGTTTGACATTTGAGTTATGCATAAAATTTGTTTATCGTCCATATAACTCTCTTCCACGGCATTTATCGTGGCGCTTCGTCCCACTAAAATCGGGGTAATTATTCCCGGTAAAATAATGGTTTCGCGGAGAGGAATAACGGGCAATACTTTATTTTTATTTTTTTTGTTGTCGTTATCTTTTTTTGCAGTCATTTGACCTCCGTTTGAAAAATCAAATTTTGGATGATGATAAGTTATGTCAATCACTTTCCGGCAATCAATCAAAAAGAGCGCTATTCTCTTCTTGTCGTTCTTTTCTCAAGTTTAAATAAACCTAACATTTTCTTGCTGAAAGGCAAATTTGACGCATATTATTTTTTGTATTAAAGCTCTTTTTTTTCTGATTCCTTTGTTTTTTTATTTAAATTTGAATAATCGGAGAATAAGCAAATTTCGGCTGATCGGGAGACCGGCGCAATCTTCAAAACATCTCTTTCTTCGATTGATTAAATTATGCTTTTTTGGCAGAAAATTATCCGGTTTATTTATAATTGCCGGCTGTCTGCCCTGTTTCGATTATTTGTTTGTACACAGCTGAAAACAATTTTTTATTTCTCAATTATGATTACAATAAACTTATGTATTTTTGTTTCATTCCATCGGTTAACTTTATTGCTGTTTTACGGACTTATCCTGTTTATTTTAAAGCTGATTTTTCGGTATAATCCGAATTATTGTTTTTTTTCGATATTTTTGCTTATTTATTTTGACAAGAATATGTTTTTTTTTCATTTTGCCTTAAATATTTAGCTTTATTTGACATTATCATGAAAGATATTTTGTTGCAAATTTTATAACTTGTTTTTTTATAAAAAAGTTAAATCTGTTATTTGGATGAAAATTAATATTGTCTGAGGGAAATATGAATATAAAATTTAAAGATGTTAACAGCGGTATAGTGGAAGCAAGAGCGGTTATTGAGATTGCGCCGGGAATTCTGTTGAACGAAGTAACTGTTTTGAGACGAAATAACCAAATTCAAATAGAACTTCCTAAAAAGAGTTTTAAGGGAAAAGCCGGCAAGGTTCATTTTCTGGATATAATCAGTTTTGAAGACGAAAATCGCAAAACATTATGGCTGATGGAGATAAAAGAAGCCTATTTTGAATGGCGAAAAGAAAACAAAAAAGTATTGGTTTATGAGTCTGACAGAAGTTAACAAAAAAATAAAAGAACGTGTTTTTTTAGTCGGAGTGATTACTCCCGGAACCGATTTGCAAGAATACGACGAAACCGTTTCTGAACTGGAAAGTCTTTGCGAAACCGCAAATGCCGTTGTTGTCGGTAAAGCAGTACAGAAACTTAACAAAATAAATTCGGCAACGTTTGTCGGTTCCGGAAAGTTGCGAGAAATTATCGAACAAAAAGATGATCTTAAATTCGATACTCTGGTCTTTAATGATAATCTCAGTCCGTCTCAGGCAAGAAATATTGCTGAAAGAGCAAAGTGCAATGTTGTGGACAGAACCGAATTGATTCTGGATATTTTTGCTCAACATGCCAGAACCGGTCAATCTCGTTTGCAGGTTGAATTGGCTCAGCTGGAATATAATTATTCGCGCCTTCGCAATATGTGGCAGCATTTGTCTCGCATTGAGGGCGTTATGGGTTCTAAAGGTCCCGGAGAAAAACAAATCGAATTGGACAGACGAGAAATAAAAAAAAGGATAGTTATTCTTAAAAAAAGATTGAAAGACATAAAAAAAGAAACGATTATAAAAAGAAATAAAAGAAAAAAATATTACAATATTGCTTTTGTGGGTTATACGAATGCCGGAAAATCAACTTTATTCAATCGTTTGACCGGGGAAAATATTTATGCGGACGATAAATTGTTTGCGACTTTGGATTCCACTGCCAGGAAACTTTATTCCAAAACAGGGAAGAAGCTGGTTGTCAGCGATACGGTCGGTTTTATTCGGAAATTGCCTCATCAGCTGATCTCTTCTTTTCATTCCACTTTGATGGAGGTTACCGAAGCGGATATGCTGATTCATGTTGCGGATATTTCTCAAGCTCGGGTTTTGGACACGATAAATGCGGTAGAAAACGTTTTGAAAGAGATAAATGCATGGGACATTCCCACGTTGACGGTTTTCAATAAAAGCGATCTTCTTACCGGTCTTAAGCCGGCTTTTTTGAAGAAAAAACTGAAAACTATGTATCCTGACTCTGTTTTTATATCGGCAAAATATGATGAGACGATCAATGCGGTAACAGAGGCGATTGAAAAAGCCGTGAATCGTTTGAATCAATGCGCGGAGTTGAAAGTTCCCGCCGATATGGGCGGTTTGATTTCTTTTATTCATGCTAATTCGGAGGTTTCCGAAAAAGAATTTTGCGACAAAGAAAATGCGTGGATTATTAAATTGAGGATAGAACCTGATGTTCTCGGGAATATAAAAAAACAAATTGAAAAACATAACGTACTGAAAAGTATAAAGAGTTGAAAACATTAACGGAGGAAATTATGATTTCTGATTTTGAACAAATTTTGTCGGACAGCTGTAAAGGCATGAAGAGATCTGCAATCAGAGAATTGCTTAAACTTACTGCCAAACCTGAAATTATCTCTTATGCGGGCGGATTGCCTTCGCCGGACTCTTTCCCGGTGGAAGAACTGAAAAAAATAGTTGCGGAAATGATGGAAACCGAAGCTGCCTCTGCTCTGCAATACGGTTCTACCGAAGGAGACATGAAACTTAGGGAAGCCTTGGTTAAATATTATAACGAAAACGAAAATCTTAATATTACCGTTGATAATCTCATTATTACTACAGCTTCTCAGCAGGCTCTTGATTTGGTAGCCAAAATATTTATCAACAGAGGCGATAAGGTTATAGTAGGTCTTCCCTCTTATCTCGGAGGCTTGAGCGCTTTTAACGCTTACGGAGCCAAAATGACCGGAGTATCTTTGGATGATAAAGGAATGAGAGCGGATGAACTCGAAAAAACTCTTGCCGAAATGAAAGCAAAAGGAGAAAAACCTAAGTTTATCTACATTATTCCCGATTTCCAAAATCCCGCCGGAATAACCATGCCGCTTGAAAGAAGGAAAGAAATAATAGACATTGCTCACAAATACGATGTCCTTATTCTGGAGGACAGTCCTTACAGAGAGCTTCGTTTTGAAGGCGAACCGCAAGATATGCTTTACAAAACAGACGGAACCGGTCATGTCATTACTTTGGGAACGTTTTCAAAAATATTTGCTCCCGGTTTCAGAATCGGCTGGGTAATCGCTCATCCCAAAGTTGTCGATAAAATCGTTATGGCAAAGCAGGGAACAGATTTGTGTACTCCTCCTTTTACTCAGAGAATAGCTGCCAGATACGTTGAATCCGGAATTATGTCTGAAAAGATTAAAGATATTATTGAACTTTACAGGGAAAAGAAAGACATTATGCTGGATACTCTTGAAAAAGAAATGCCTGAAGTCGTAAAGTGGACTGTGCCCGAGGGCGGATTGTTTCTTTTCATTACTTTGCCGGATTACATGGATGCGGAAGCTCTTTTCAAGGTTGCCATTGAAGAAAATGTGGCATTTGTTATGGGGACTTCATTCTATTGCAACGGTAAAGGCAGAAATACCATGCGTCTTAATTTCTCTTATGCAAGCAAAGAAAACAACAGAATAGGAATCGAACGTTTGGCAAAAGTCATCAAAAGCCAAATGAAATAACCGTTTAATATTTTTTGAGGGGCGAAAGCCCCTTTTCGCAATCAACGGAGCCGTTATGAAAAAAATTTTAGTTGCGGAAGACGAACCTTTAATGCGAGAGGCTCTTTCCGAATTTCTTTCTATGTTTTCTTATCAACCGGAATTGGCGGAGGACGGAAAAGCCGCCTGGGAAAAATGGCGTTGCGGAAAGTATGATTTGCTTATTTCCGATATCAATATGCCTAATATGAGCGGAATAGAACTTTTAAGACAGGTTAAGGAAGAAAAGCCCGATTTCCCCGTTATTTTGATGACCGGCGTTAATCTTAAAAAAGCTAAAGAAAGAGCTCGTCATTTTAAAGCTGATTTTTTATTCTGCAAACCTTTTCCGATGAAAAATCTGATTTCGACCATTGAGGGTATTTTTAAGGAGCAGGATTGATAACATTTTATAAAAAAATATTTTTTTTATTTATTCTCTCGTCTTTTTTTATTTTTCCCGTTAACGGTAAAAAGAACGGATACAGCCATGATGAAAGTGAATTTTATCTGCTTTCAAAGCAAAATTTTGCTCCTTTTGAATACCGCAATAAATCGGGTCGATTATCAGGAAAGAATATAGAACTTTTTCGGAAAATAAGCTTAAATGCGGGAAAAAGTCCTGTGCTTTTAAGCGAACCTCTTCCCGGAAAGCCGATTTTCTCTTTTTTTTACGGAGACGAAAAACCTGTCGGTAAATTCATCACCGAACCGGTTTATAAAATTAATTTTATTTCTCTTAAACAAAATAAAAATAAAAAGAATAAAAATATTTACAGCTTAAATCATCCGACAATCGTAAAGAAATTGAATTTATCGGACGAGGCAGATTATCGATTTTATGACAATAAACTTGATTTGTTGCATGATTTTGAGAGTGATCCTTACGGTATAATCGTTATTGACGAAGACGAATTTAAACAACTTGAAAATATTTCGGAATATGACGTCGAAAAATATATTGTCGAAAATAACTTCGAATCCCTTAATGCTCGCCTGCAAACAGATGAAAAGTATTTTTTTGTCGGAGAGGAGATCAATTCTGTTTTGCGAGATCTTCGCAAGAAAGATAAAACAGACGAAAATAAAAAAAAATCCTTAAAAAGCATTTTCTCTTTCCCCGTAAAATATAAATTTCGGATTATCGGATTTATTATTTTTGCCTACATGCTTTTTACCGTTTATCTGGGAGTGAAGCTTCTTGTTGCGCGAAGTTCTTTTGTTTTGCAGAGAGAACGAAATAAGCTTAAAGTTGAAAAGCTCGGTTCTGATTTATATGCTGCCGAAACCGCTTTGCAGGAGATTAAGAATTCCGAGAAAACGCTTTTGAATTCAATCGGTAATATCATTATTTTTATTGATGCCGATGGAAATATTCTTTATGCCAATCAGATGTTGGAAAGTGAACTCGGGTATTGCAAAGATGATTGGACGAATATGAATTTGAAAGATTTTTTCCCGGAAGAAGAAGTTAATAAAATTTTGAATTTGTTTAAAGGAGACCGCAAATCTCAGAATTTGATTGATAACGAGATTTGTTTAACTTCAAAGTCGGGAATTAATAAAAATTTTATTTTTTCTTCCGGATTAATGAAAAGGGATGACGATAAATTTATAATTAATTGCAGCTTGCATGACATTACCGGAAAAAAAGAATTGGAAGTAAAACTGGAAAATTACGCCAATCATCTTGAAGATTTGGTTGAACAAAGAACCAGAAGCCTCAAAGATTCAGAAGAACGATTCCGAATGGTGGTAGAGCATACCAATGACGGAATTATTTTGGTTGAAAACGAAAAAATAATTTATTACAACAAAATTTTTTCGGATCTTACAAAAGAAAATTCCAATTCATTGGATAACGTCGGGTTAACGATTGATATGCTGGCATCCGAATCCGATAAAGAAAAATTATTGAATTGTTACGGACAGGTTCACAGAAAAGAAGAAAATTTCGTTCAGGCGGAAGTAAGAATGAAATTAGGAGATAAATTCTTTTATGCGAATATTAACATTACTTCCATTACCTTGGACGACAAAAAAACCGAATTGTTTATCGTAAGAGATATTACAAAAGAAAAATTGGCTGAAATGGAAAGAATCGAGAGAGATAAATTATTAACTGCTGCTCAATTTGCCGTTACAGCCAACGACGGTATAAATTCGCCTTTGAATTCGATTCTGGGATTTGCCGAAATGATACAAATAAAATACGGAGACTTTAAAGATATAGTCTCTTATACCGACAGTATCATGAAAAGCGTTAAAATAATTGAAAAATTATTGCATAAATTAAAATCAATGACGGAAATTTCATTGAAGGACTACAAATTGGAAAATATTAAAATGCTTGATTTGGAAAATAAAATTGAAAGCATTAAAGAGGGAAAAGAAAATGAACAAAATTAATGACGTTCTTTTTTTAAACAGAAAATCCTTGAAATACGGAAAATCGGTCTCCGGATTTATTCATAATCTCAATACTCCTCTCATGGGGATTCAGGGAAGGGTTGAATTGATGAAGTTTAAGAACCCGGAATTGAAAGGATTGGATCAAATTTTGAAGCAGACCGAGAAAATAAACGAGATAATATCTTCTATGGCGTGGATGATTGAGCTGGACAGAGATTCATCCGAAAGATCATTTTTGCAAATAGACGAAATTCTTAACGGCGTGAATGAATTTTTGAAAACAAACATGAAATATAAACACAGATTAAAGGTCTCTTTGCCCGAAAAAACAGGTTATATATGTCATGGAAATGCTAAATATTTTGTTAATGCTTTGCTTGAAATAATATTTTTTATTTTGGAAAACTGCGAAGAAAATTCTTCTTTGAATTTTTATCTTAAAGAAAAAAAAGAAAATGAAATTCAATTGATTATAAATTGCGAGCTTGAAAAACACGTTAAAATCGGAAGTTTCAAGCAGGATGACGTTAAAAATATCCCGGAATCAGAACTTGGGCTTTTTTACGCAAAAAAATATTTAAATATTTTTTTGCTTGATTTCGATTATTATGCTGAAGAATCAAGCTTTAATTTTTTCATTAATTTAGATACCGAAAATAAATATTTTGAAAAATCAGAAAAAATAACGGATGATGACGATGATGCGAATTTTAACGACATGTCGTCATTGTTTTAAAAATAAGAGGTGCTTATGAAAAATCTTATAAAAAAAACAGCTCTTTTGGGGGTTGTTTTGGTTTTTGTTCTTGCCGGATGCGAAAATACGGGACCGGACGAATATGATGCTCCTTATAACTTAAAAGTGTATAAGATAGCTCGCGATAAAATCAAACTGGAATGGACATATGATTCTTCCGATACGGATATTGTATATAAAATTGCCAGATTGGAAGGTGAAAATAACTGGAATAATCAATATTACGTCAGCGATGACAATTCTGCTGAGTTCATAGACGATATTCCTACCGATTCTTATACGGTTTATTCATATAAGGTAAAAGCTTTTTTTAATGAAAATGAAGACGAATCGGCTTTTTCTCAGGTTTGCGCTTATTTTTCTCCTAAAACAAAACCTTCTGATTTTAAAATAAAGCAACCTGCTCAAAATTTGGTTGAATTATCCTGGAAAGACAATGCCGTAGGAGAAAGCGGTTATAAAATAGATAAAAAAATCGGAGCAGGAGAATGGATGAAAGAATATGCCGAAACAGGAGTAAACTCTGTTGCATTTACGGATACCGTTGCTCCCGGTCAAGTTTTGGAGTACAGAGTTTATGCTTATTCGGGATTATCTAATTCTTTGACTTCCGCCGATAATATTAATCCTTCTTTTTTGGCTCCCGACAGCCTTAAACTTAATCAAATCTCTCGAGAACAAATTCAGGTTAAATGGCAATCGGAGAGCGAAGGAGCTGCCGGTTATGTTATAGAACGCAAGATAGGTTTGAAAAACTGGAATATTGCCGGTTATGCGGATCAAACCGAATTTACTGATTTTCTTGAAATTGAAGCAGGACTTATTTCTTACAGAATAAGAGCTTATACTGATATATCCGAGACAGACTCTTTGTTTTCCGGATACTCGGACACCGAATCTGTTTTATTCAATATAGAAAAAGCCGGAAGTTGCGATATTGAAGGGGAAGGTTATGATTTGTCTTTGAACGGAAATTATTTATACGTTGCTGCCGGTTATTCAGGAGTAATTATTTTTGATATTTCCAATCAATCCGATATTGTAAAAGCAGGAGAAATCAATAATATCCCGGGTAAAACAGTTTCCGTGGAATATCATGACAATATCTTATATACAGGGCAGACTCCGAGTCGTATTTCCCTTTATGACGTTACGGATAATTCTCATCCGGTATTTCTTAGAGAAACCGAAAGCGTTGATGTCCCTTATGATTTGAAATTTGCCGAGATAAATAATAATCCTTATCTCTTCGTTGCCTCCGGAGAAGCCAATCTCCTTGTTGTTGATGTTGATTTGACCAATCCTCTTAATCCCATGATAAAAAAAGAGGAAGATACCAGAGGAATCAGTTACGGATTGGCTTTGACGAACAATTTCCTTTTCCTTGCGAACGGTAACGACGGAGTTAAAAAATATAACGTTTCCGATCCTTTGAATCCTGAATTATTATTTTCAAATACCGGAGTCGGAGAAGTCAGAGAATGCGCTTATCATTCCGGTAATCTTTATTTGGCATCAGGAAATGCCGGAATGAAAATATTGAACGGATATAATTTAGAAAATATTTCTTATATAGAGACAAACGGAAATGTATGTTCGACGGACGGTAAAGGAAGTTTCGGTTATTTGGCTGATTCTGAAAAAGGTTTTATGACAGTCGATACAGGCAACTCGTCTCAACCGTTCATTAATGCTTTATTGCCTTACGATGAAGCCGTTAAAGTGTTGTCCAGCGATAATTACATTATTTTATTGCAAAGAAGCAAATTGAACCTAATTCAAGTTACCCCATAAAATTTCAGGAGCGATCACAATGAAAAAAATACTTTTTCCTCTAATATTTCTTTTCCTGGTAAATTTTTTGTCGGCTCAGAATACTGCTCCGACGCTTGCCAATCCCATCAGCGATCTTCAGATTAATGAAGACGAAAATTATTACGGCATTAACTTAAACCAAGTGTTTTTGGATACGGACGGAGATCTTTTAACTTTTACCGTTTCAGACGAACCTCATTTTGAAATAATCATTCAGAACGGTTTGGTTACGATTTATCCGGAAGAAAATTGGAACGGTACAGAAAATATTGTTTTTACGGCTGAAGATCCTGCCGGATTACAGGTTTCCGATCAATTCCAAATTACGGTTCTTCCGGTCAACGATCCGCCGATAGTTGTTGCGCCGGTTGATTATTTTTCCATTACTCCGACTTACGATGGGGGCGGTAACGTTGAAAGCGTTAATTCCCTTTTTGACTTGGATAATGTTTTCGACGATCCCGATTTAACTCTGCCGGGAGATGCTCTCAGCTTTGGGGTAAATTTTGATGCCGCTCAAATAAATGTCGCGATTAATCCCGATAACACGGTTCAATTTACGCCTGATCAAGAATTTTGGGGAACTTCTCCGGTTACCTTTACGGTTTCTGATAATGCCGGATTAACGGCGGAACATACTGTTGCCGTTTCGGTTATTTCTCCTCATGTCGTAAACGTATCGGTTACGCCTAATCCGTTTTCTCCTGATAATGACGGACAAAAAGATAATACGGAAATAAGTTATTATTTAAGCGGAAACGGAATTGCGTTAATAGAAATAAGTCAGACTTTTGCTCCGGGAGACGTTGTTTACAGAGCCGATATCCAAAGCTATGCCGGACTTAATGTTTTTGAATGGGACGGACACGGCAATATAAACGGATATAATGACTTGATTGACGGCAGTTACGGATTGAAGATAACAGTCGGCAACGAAGTTTATGAATGCGGTTTCAGTATTAAAATCGATACTCAGCCTCCGATTATAGATCTTATTTCAAGTTTCCCGAATCCGATTTCCCCTAATGATGACGGATACATGGATTTTCATCAAACATCTTTCAGAGCAGATGATGTGCGAACCGAGTATCTCGGCTTGGTAAGGGTTTGTCTTTACAGACCCGGCAATGAGCCTCCCGGAAATCAACTTTCCGACGGAACATTCAGAAGAGTTTGTTTTGTGGATGAAGAAAATCCGACTCAAGTTTTGAATGTTCAAAATTTGGATTTGTCTGTATTTGACGAGTTGACGGACGGCGGCTATTTGTTTTGGGAAAGATCCGACGATCATAATGTTACCCGAGACGGCAATTACGAAATTCAAGTTGCCGGATTTACGACGATGATAGGCAATAGGAATCGCTATAAGCTGGGAGATGTCGCTCATCCCGTTCACGGCGGAGAAATAGGCGTTCCGGTAATTGACGATTTTGAAGAAAATCAGGAAGACAATATCATAGGTTATGATTATTTGCGTTTGTTTGTCGTGGAAGGAAACGCTTCTTACAATGTTTATAAAGACGGCGGCGCTCCTTATTCTTTGAACAACCTTTATGAAGATTATTTCGGAGCTTTCCAAAATGTTGATCATCCCATGACCGTATCGCACCCCGGCGAAAAACTTCATCCCGGGTTTGCTTATATTATTACCATGCCCGGCTCTTATGAAATTCCTGATGAAATTATGCCTGACGGACGTTACATTTACCGTATCATTATTACTGATCAGGCAATGCACGCCAAGGAAGAAAACGGCGAAATACTGGTAAACAATTATCCCATTGAAGTAACGGCGGAGGTGGATCCGAATTGGATATCGCCCAACGGCGACGGCTTTGTCGATCATTCCGTTATTCAATACCAGATTACCGAAGACGGATTTGTTACCGTAAAAGTTTGGGATAAAAATAAAGAAAATCTTATCAGAACTTTGCGAGACGGATCGGAAACGCTTGAAAGCGGTTACATTATTTGGGACGGAACGAACGAATCCGGTCAGCCTGTCGCCAATAATACCGAAGACGAATTTTTAATCGAGATAACGGCGCAGGATAAAGATATTCAGGAAGATGTTGTCAGTAAGCATATCGAAATAAAGGTTGATGATTTGGGTCCTGAACCGGCAGAAATATCATCTCTTAACGGCAATTCTTTTGTTAATGAGAGTCTTTTTACCGTTTCCGGAATAAGCGATGACATAAGATCGGATATTATCCTTTATCAAAATAATGTAAACAAAGGCGTTGTCGGATCGACTCCCGAATTGCCCGGTTATTTTGAATTTGAAGTGCAACTTGAAGAAGGCTACAACGAAATCTATATCAAATTGCGCGACCCTGCTTACAATACGGGAGAAAATTCCAATACTCTTGTCATTAATTTGGATTCTTCTGCTCCTTCTGTCGAGATTGACAGTCCTGCTTCCGGAACCGTATTCAGGGAATATCCTATCAGAGTAAGCGCTGATATAGATGATTTTAACGGTATCGGAGTGGAGCCTTTGTCCGTAAAATTCGGATTTTCCATAAACGGAAACTCGCCTGTTTGGAAAAACGGTTTGAGATCAAGAGAAACACTTAATTATTATTGTGATTATGACGAATTGGACGGAATTGAGCAAGCAAATTTCTCGGTTACCGTTAAAGCTGCCGATCTCTTGGGCAATGAACGTTTATATGAAGACAGTCTGTATTTCTCTTACAGAGCCGTATTGCCGCCCGAAATCTCTTCTGTGTTTCCGCAGGAAAATGAAGTTATCGGAATGTCGGTATTTGCTTCAGGATTTACGGCGGACGTCAAAGATACCGAAGGTCTCGGCATTCAACAGGAAAACTCTTCGATTATTATCCGAAATTCCTCTTCCGGATTATCTTCTCAAGGTCTGACTTCCGTTGATAATCTTGGCGGAGACATTTACAGGTTTAAGTATCTTCCCGATGCACAAACTTCATTTGAAGACGGAGATTATACCATGACGGTTTATGCCGTTGCCGAATATCCGGAAAATATTCCCGCTAATTCCGTAACGGATTCTCTGCACATCGTTAATTTCAGCTTTGACGGTACGGAACCTGTTGTTTCCGAAATTAAAGTTTCGGCAAATCAAACCATGACAGGGGACGGAAGCGATATATTTGACCAGCCCGTAGAGTACGTAAGATTTTACGTAGATAATGAAAATTACGGTTTTTCTGACGATTCTTATATCAGAGTGTATAATGATGCTGATATTTTACAAGCCGGAGAGACTGAAATAACTCCCGGATATTTAAGCACTGATTTTACTCTTCCTTTAACGGAACCCGGAAATTACAGAATTGAATATTTGATCAGAGATCTTGCCGGAAACGATAAATCGGGAGAAATGATCTTTTCGGTAACAGGTGCCGGAGCTCCTGACATTATTTCCGTTTATCCGGTAAATTCTTCTGCCGTAAATGATATTGAAAATTTGACTTTGAGAGTTGATTTTCATGATCAGACTGCGGTAAATGATGTTTTTGTCAGACTTGAAAACATCTCGGGAGAACTTATTGCGGAAGGTTCCGGAACTCTTGATTTATCTGATGTTGCCAATGATAATTACGGTCTTTCTTTTGTTTTGAATTCTCTTCCCGAAAGCAATGATTATAAAATGCATTATAGAATAGGAAATTCTAACGGCGTTTATGAATTTGTCAGCGAATTTAAATTAGATCATGATGCTCCGGTCATTGTTTTGCCTATTTCTGCAAAGCTTGACGATAACAGCATTATTGCGGTAAATAACGGCGATCAATTAGAGAAAGGCATTAAATATATCGAAGCAGAATTGACCGATAACTTTGAAGTTGACTTTGATCAGTCAGAAACAAACATTATTTTGCGAGACAACCTCGGCAATGAAGTTCCCGGTATTTTGAACACAAATGAAGGCGGACATAAAATCAGATGGATTTTAAATCATACCTTGATGGGTGACGAAAAAGAATTTACGGCAGTCGTAAATGCGAGAGACGAACTGGGAAATTCATCCTATGAAGAAATTGATTTTATTTTAAACAGCTTTCAAACTCAGATTATTCCGGCAAACGGATCTTTCCAAAACGGAGAAATAGACAGGATTGAGATCAGTTTTAACTTTACGGGTTCCATTAATTTGGAAACATCCGGAATCTCCTTGTTGCACCCGGACGGAAGTATTATTGACCGTTATCACGGAGCCGGTATGGATTTTGATTATACGGAAGGTCTCAGAAGAATGACTCTTCTCCTTAATCAACCTCTTTCTCAGAACGGAGAAGACGATGGAGAGTATAAGGTAAATGCTGTTATTGCTCCTGTTACAGGCGGTTCTTTCCCCTTGGAATATTCTTTTGTTTATGATACTGCCGATCCTTCGGAAACAGATATTTTAATTGACGGATTGAATCTTGCCGAAGTCGGCGATAAATTTTTCTTTACTGATGATTTTCAAACCGTTTCGGTTATATGTACTGATGAAGTCATGAACCGAAACAGAATCCCTTCCGGGGTTGATTTTGCTCCCAACGTAACCAAGGTCTGGCTTACAAACTCCGAAAATGAAGTTATTGCCGGAACCAGATCAGACAACGGTACGGATGAGGTCAGCTGGAATCTGACTGACCCTGTTCGGGAGGAAGGAGATTATGCCGTAAACATCCTTATCGGAGATAAAGCCGGAAACGTATTTGAGAAAACGGTTGAATTTCGTAAGATGAATCTTGCTCAACCGGAAATCATTGAAACTGTTCCCGCTGCTGATTCCGAAATAAACAAATTGGAAAATCAATTGATTCGTATTGTCGTTCGAGACGTTAACGGAGCCGGAATAAGTGATCTGAGCAATATTGTTCTTACTTCCTTAGCTTCCGGAACCGTGTTTGACAAAAATAATAATGCAAGCATGCAAATTCATGACAAAGGCGATAATGTTTGGAATCTTGATTTATTGCTTGATCAGCCGCTTTATACAGACGGTTCCGATGACGGAGTTTATCAATTGGCTGTTTCGGTAATCGATATTCACAACCGTCAAACTGACGAAGTTTATTCCTTTACTTACGATACTTCCGCTCCGGTTGCTTCCGATCCGAGAATCGGCGATGCTTTTGAAACAACCGTTTTAACTGAGGGAAGCGTTGTAACCGGACACGGAATAAATTTTATTGAAATTGATTTCAGCGACGTAATTTCTTCGGTTGATTTCAATTCAAATTATACTTCCGTAAATCTTTTTAATGACGAGAATGTTGTTTTTAACGGAAGCAAATCCTTTATTGCTCCTTCTTCTGTTCGTTTAACTTTGAATGATCCTCTTATTTTTACCGGAGTTGATGACGGAGATTATTATATCAAATATAATTGTCTGGATCTTGCCGGCAACGAAACTTCCGGTAAGATTAACTTCTCTTTATATAACCCGAGTTTTGCTTATAACATAGAGGCTGTGCTTCCCGAAGAAAATCAGACAACGGGACAAATTAACGTCATAAAAGTTAATGTTGAAGATTTTGTCGGAATAGATATTACGGATTATGAAAAAAATTATATAAAATTAACTGCCCCTGACGGGGAAATTCTTCAAGATACAAACGGTATGGAATTTGTGGCGGGACAACCTAATCAAATTGTTTTCCAGCCGGTAAATTCGGTTTATTTATTTGAGTTTTATCCTCAAGCAGCTTTTTTGTTTGTTGACGGATTATACGAAGTGTCGGTTCATACGACCAATATCTACGGATATACAACCGAAAAGACTTATACCTTTACCTTGGATACAAGCGAACCTGTCATTAATTCCGTTTCTTTGGTTCATCCGAATGATGAGGAATCCGTATTAACAGGCAATGTTGTCGTCCATGAAGAAATTAAAGGAATAAAAGTCGTTGCTTACGATAATGACGGAATTGCCGATATTTCCGCTCAAATTTTGAAAAACGGAGTAAATATCCCGGGAAGTTGGCTTCCTGTTGCAGGAAATGTTTACGAATACGAATTGGATAATTCCATTGCCAACGAAATTACGAGCAACAGTGTTTACGAACTGGAAATTACTGCGGAAGACACTTTGGGCAATGTTTTAACTTACAATAATGAGTTTGAATTTTCATATCTCAACGGTGTTGTCGGCTCGGCTTTTCCTGAGCTTACCGACAATTTGTTTGTTACCGATCCTTTTAATGTCGTCGGATTTGATTATACCGATAACAGCGGAGCAGGTCTCGATTTGACGCAGACTTTCGTTCAATTGGAAAATGTTCTTACCGGAGAGTTTGTTTCTGCTTCGGAAGATGTTGATTTCGGAGTTGTTGAGGACGGAGAGTATAATTTAAAAATGATTTTGAATTCTCCTTTTGAAGCGGACGGCTCTTTCGACGGTTATTATCGGGTAACGGGAAATATTATTTCTTTGGGCGGAGAAAATTATTCGGTAACTCATTCTTTTATCTTTGATACGCAGGCTCCCGAATTAATTTCCGTCAAAGCGGAAGGCGACAATATCTCCGACGGATCTCAGGTTTATTCTTCGCAAATTCGTAATTTTACGGTTGAATTGGAAGATGTTTTCTCGGGTCCTGATCCTTCATTCGTAATGACTGATATTTTCCTGATGAACGATGATGACGATGTTATTCCCGGTCAGGTAACTAAAGTCTCTTACGATAAAGACCCTGATACGGATCTTGACCGTAAACTTAATATGACTTTGCAATTGGATCAGCCTTTGACGGCAACCGACGATTTCGGAAATTATAAATTAAAAATAAGATATGCTGATTTAGCATCCAACGCATCAGAATCAATTTTTAATTTCAGTCTTATTTCCGACGAAAAACCGATTATTGAAACAATCTCTCCCGCATCCGGGTCGGTTACGGCTCAACTTCCGGAAAACAGAGTGTCTGCGCAAATCAGAGACATAATCGGTTTGAATCAGGATTATGACGTGTCTTATCTGGAACTTGTTGCTCCGGACGGAACGGTTTACAAACACGGACAAAATGCTGCTCAAATGATAACCGATCTCGGCGGAGATATTTATGAAATTAAATTGCTGATAAATACTTCCGACTTTATTTCGGGAGTTTATGCCTTGAATATTCATGCCGTAAACAACAAAGGACTGGCTGTTGTTGCGGAAGAACATTTTACGCTTGACAAAGAGGTTCCGGAACTTCTTCAAATGTCTGTTTTTGCAGACGGAGAATCGGAAAATTTATATGAAAACTACACGACAAATAAAAATATAAATTTAATTACCGCTCACGTTTTTGATGATTTTTCCTCTGTTAATTCTGCTTATATGAGAGTGCTTGATTCGGACGGGCAAAACATGGGCGAAACTTCGATTCTGCAAAACAACAAGATATCGCTCGCATTAAATTTGAATATGCCTGACGAATACAGAGTTGAACTTTATATTGCTGATGCAACGGGAAACAATGTGTGGATAACGAGAAACTTTGTTATTTCCGACTTTCCTTTTTACACTGTTTCCAATGAACCTTCCGCAAATTCCGAAATTTCCGGAGAGATTTCAGAAATAAAAGTTTCTGTATATGCTCCTCAGGGAAGCTTGGTCGAAGGCAACTCTATGTTGAAACTTATAATGCCTGACGGAAGCGAAATCAGCGATAATTCCGGAGGGACTTTAAATATTACGCAGTCTGACAATGTTTATAACTTTGCTTTGAATTTGATTCAGCCGCTTCCGACTGACGGTTCAGCTGACGGTATTTATCAAGCGGAAATTCAGGTTGATACGGGTGTCCGAGAGATTTATGCCAACTCTTATCAATTTATTTACGATCATTATGCGCCTGTTGTCGATGAAATTCTTTTGGACGGTATTCCTTTTGCCGATGGTATGATTTGGAATAACGTCATTGATGATATAAGCGTAGCGGTTTCGGATAATTTTAATATTGATTTTGCAGAAAACCTTACTCGCATTTATCTTGAAAATCAAAATAACTCTATTATTGAAGGAGACTTGAGTCATAACGGAAATACCCTTAATTTGGCTCTTGAACAAACTTTGATAACTTACGGAGAATATAATTTACATATTGAAGTTTACGATAAAGCCGGTAATTATCTTAATCAGCAGATACCGATAGTTTTGTCGGATATTACTTCTCCTTATGTTACGGGAACGATTCCGGAAGACGGCGCTTTTGTCAGATCTTTGGACGGAAATAAAATTTCTGTATTTTTGGAAACTCCTGATGAATCAGCTGTTACCGATGAAACCGTAAAGATCGTCATGCAGTCGATTGAACATCAAATAGCTTACTATGATAACCATTTTGCCTCTCAAAATATTGTTTCTGCCGGCAATAACTTATATCAAGTTATTTTGGAACTTGATCCTTCTGTTCCGACAGACGGAACAAAAGACGGCATTTATGAAATTTATTATCAAAATACGGCAGACGGATCCAATCAAAAAGTTGCCGAATTCCTTTGGGATACGATTAATCCGAAAGTTATTGATGCTGTTTTGCGCGGTTCGGATAATTTGCATTTTGTTGATCATCAGGCAAAAATGACTTCGGTTACTTCTTTTGAGATAACGATAGATGATCAGGGATCAGGATTTGATATGTACAATCCCGGTTCCAGAGTCAGATTGTCAAACGGTTCCGGAGAAATAATTCCCGGCGATGCGCAAATCGTGAATGACGGATTTATTTTTACTTTGGAAAATGAACTTTCAGCTTTAAACGGAGAAAATAATTCATACAATGTTGAAATTTTCTCTTATGACAAAGCCGGCAATGAAGATAATACAATGCTGACTTTTATAGTGGCTGATCCTTTCTCGCCGACGGTTGATAATCTCTTAATCGGCGGAGAAGAGTTTCATGAAGGAGCGGTAATTTCAAGTTGGGATCCTGCCGTTATTATTGCCGATATAAGTTGTAATTCTGCGCTTGATACGACTGATTTATTCTCTAATTATCTTAAAATTCGCAAACCTGACGGAACTTATTTCTCAAACGGAAACGGGGGAGAGCTGGAAATATCTTCAACTCAAACCGGTTATCGTTTTGTTTACGCTTTCGCCGAGCCTTTTGTTTCGGACGGTTCTCAAGACGGAGCATACGGTATTGAAATAAGAGCCGAAAATGCTGAGAATAAGGTTTTCAACTCCAATTATACAATCATTTATGATACGGTTAATCCGGAAGTTGTTGCCGTAAAAGTCGGTTCAGGTTCAAATCTTAAAGCAATTAAGAACAACGACGTTGTTTATAACGGATTTGATAAGATTATAATTGAGCTTAACGATCTTACTTCCAAAATAGATTGGACTTTGACCGATGCTTATCTTCGTTTTAAAGACGGAACGAATATTTCGGAAGCTCAGGTTGTGCCGGGATTAAACAGATTGTTGATTACTTTGCCTGATCTTTTCGGACTTGATGCCGAAGACTTTGAGTTGGAGATGAATGTAACGGATAAGGGCGGTAACAATATTTCCGAATTTCTTGATTTCTCCTCCGATAATTTCATCGGTAACGTCATATCTTCAGTACCGGAAATGAACGGTAATATTAACGGAGAATTGAATTCTGTGCAATTCGGCATCGAATATACCGGAGAAGCTGATTTCTCTTATTTAAACAGTTCAATGCTTCTGGTTCATCCGGACGGCGACACTATCAGAGCTGATCACGGAGCGCAGCTTAATATTGAGCAAAACGGAAACGAGATTAATTTCAGCCTTGATTTGGATTATGCTCTTTCTGAAGACGGAGACGATGACGGACGTTACGAGGTTTACGTAAAAGTCGGTTTATCCGAAAGAACGACCAATAATTATCATTATCATTTTGTCTATGATACTCGTTCTCCGATTTACTTTGATCTGTTATTCAACGGAAACGGAACTTTAAATGAAATAGATGATTCTTTAAGAACTGTTTTAAAACGGCGTAAAATGAAAACTGCAAGAACTTCAAGTTTATATTATCCGGAAGAGATAAATACGATTGAAGTTCATTTTAAAGATTTTGTCGTCAATCAGAACGATGAAGTTTCGGGCGTGAATTTTGCTCCTAATATGACTAAACTTTATCTTATGAATTCGAATAACGAAATTATAGACGGACAGAGAAATTATGACGGATTCGATAAAATAGAATGGACTCTTAACCAGCCTTTGAACGAAGACGGTTTGTATAAATTGCGACTCCAGTCGTTTGATTATGCCGGCAACTTGTTTGAAAGCGAAATGCCGTTCAACCTTATCAGTCGTCAGAATCCTCAGGTTCTTTCTTATTATCCCGATTCCGAATTTATTAATGTATTGGAAGACAATAAAATTAAATTGAAAGTTCGCGACTTAAACGGTTTTGGATTTAATGCCGAAAAAACAGATATTCATTTATCCGGAAACGGCAATAATTATTCTTATAATAACGGAGCTGTCGTTGAGATTAACGAGGAACAGACAGATATTTACAATATTGACCTGGTTCTTGATTCCTTGTTTGCCGTTGACGGATCTGACGACGGATTTTATTCGGTTGAATATGAAATAGAAGATAATTTTGCCGGAACGGTTCAGGATTCGTTTGAATTTGTTTATGATACTCAAGCTCCGGAAATAATTTCGACTGTTCTGGGTTATTGGGATGAATATTTCTCCGAATTGACCGATAACCTGATTTATGCAGATTCCATTAACTATATTGCGGTTCAATTTGAAGAAGAATACAGCGGGCTTACGGTTGATCCCGACAGCTCTTGGATTAAACTCAGTCACCTTACGGGTGAAGAAATTGAAGCCGAAACAGAATATGAAAATGATCGCGTAATTTTGAGATTGAACGAAACCATTGTCAACGATCAGAGCGGAAACGGCGTTTATAACATGGAAGCTCGTCTTAGAGACAATTCCGGAAATGAAGTTTCCCGACAATTGCAATTCAGAATCATTGACCCGTCTGCTCCTCTGTTTGAACAATCTGAACCGGCTTATTCAGCTTGGGAAAGCGATTGGAATTATGACAGTTTTTCCGTTACGGTTACGGATACGACGGGTATAGATATAAATGACATAACGAATAATTTCATACGGGTTATTATGCCTGATGAAACTGTTATCGAAAACGGAAACGGCGGTGTCTTTACTGTTGTAAATTCCGGTGATCAATATATTTTTGAGCTTACTCCCGATGTTGTTCCGAATCAGTCAGGTCTTTACATCATGCAATATCAATGTCAAAATACGACCGGTTTAAGCATTTTCGGAAATATTCCTTTTGTGCTTGATTTTGAGAATCCGGTTATTGATAAGATTTATGCAAGTACGATTATGGAGCAAAATATCGAGTTGGCTGATGATATGATTTTATATCAGTCCGTAACGAAATTGCGAGCTAAAGTTTCCGATAACTTGGGAGTATTTAATGTCGAAAATTCATCTGTTGTATTGCTGAATGATTTGGGAGAACTTGTTCCCGGAACAGCTTCATACGATGAACTTAATTCTTCTTTCATCTGGACTCTGAACGATTCTCTTGTTGCCGATGATGAAATATTTACGGTAAAAACGGAGATTGTCGATTTCTCCGGAAGAGTTGTAGAAAGCGAAAATAATTTCAGATTGAGAGCTTTGAACGGGGTTATAATCAACACTTTCCCGGCTCAGTATTCTTATTTTAACGACACGGGGGTTTCCGAAATTTTCCTTGAATTGGATGATAAGGGAATGGATGCCGTAAGCGAAAGTCAAACTTACATGACAGTTGAACATCCCGCCGGTTATATTATGGGTGATCCGGCTTCTTCCGGAAACGGTATCGGAGCGTTGAAAATATTTGAGAAAAACGACGATATTTACAAAATGGGACTTTCCTTGAATGAAGATTTGGCTTCAAACGGAAATGACGACGGTAAATATACGGTTCATCTTTATGTCGCTTTTGAAACCGGACGAGTTATTCCTATAGAATATGAGTTTACATATGATACGGTTAAACCTCTTTACGGAAATTTAAAAGTAAACAATACTTTGTTGAGTCACGGTTATATTTCTTCGCAAAGAGATTTCAACAGAACCCGTAATTCCCGTTCAAATTCTATTAGAAGAATTTTGATCTCGGAAGATATTGATTCTTTAAAAGTAAATTATGAAGATATTACTTCCGGATTATTTGAATTGGAAGCTTTTACAAACGTTAAGCTTAAAAATAAATACGGAGAAATTATCGGCGGCGCTCAGGAGCATTTCGGATCGAAATATGTCTGTATTTTGGATCAGCCCGTACTTGCCGACGGTACTATGGACGGAACTTACACCGTTATTCTCAGCGCTCAGGATTTAGCGGGAAACAAGTTTGAGAAGGAAGTCGATTTTGATCTGGTCTCTGACATTACTCCTGACTTGACTGCGTTCACGCCGGAAGATTTGCCTGCTTATTACCATGAGATTTCTCCGGCTGAATTTACTGCCGAATTTAAAGATCAATTTGCTTTAATAGACAGTACCGATAAAACATTTATTAAAATAATTCATCCTAACGGTGATGTTTCCGCCGATAACTACGGAGGAAGCATAGAATATACCGAAACAGATTCCACTTTGCGAGTTAAGTTCTTGTTGCACGGAGGATTTGCCGATGACGGAGAAGATGACGGCGCTTATCGGGTGCTTTATCGAGCCGAAAATATAATGGGCGGTGTTTTGGAAACCGAAAAAATGTTTATTTACGACTCTGCTCCGCCGGAAATAACGGTTGTGAATGTTAATACCCAAAACGGTGTTGTAACCGTAAGCGACAGCTCCGAAGTAAATGACGGAATTATTTCAGTATCAGCCGAAATTTTCGATTATACGGCAGGAATTTATAATTTGCCTAATATGGCAAAAGTTGCTTTAATGAAAGACGGAGAAGCTTTGCCTGGACAATATACTCAGGTCATGCTTGACGAGAATGAAAAACGAGTTCTTGTTGCCGTTGTTTTGGATAATGCTCTGGCAAATGACGGATCAGATGACGGTAATTACGTTATTCATACGGAAGCGACCGATAAATCCGGCAATAAAACGGTAAGAGATATTCCTGTTACTTTATTCTCGCCTGTTGCTCCTTCTGATCTTGTTTGGGCTGTTGATGCCGCTTATCGAGTTCATTTAAGTTGGCAGTCTTATATTCCTAGGGAAGAAAATGTTCTTCGTTCAAATTCGGCTCGTAAAAAATCCGAAAACAGAGAATTGATTTTCTATGAAATAGAAAGACGTTTTAACAACGGAGAATGGCTGTTAATTGCAGAAACAACAGATGAAAACTTTATTGATGACTTGAAAAACGAGCCTGACGGCGATTATTATTATCGTTTACGGGGAGTTTATTCGGCAGGTATCAGCCCCTATGTTGAAACAGATGCCGTGAATGTTGATAAATTCTGTCGCGCAGAAGTTTATATTGAGGTTGACGGCGAACCGGCAACCGGAGCTTCAATCTCTTGTCGCGCCGATGACGGTCTTTTTAACCAGGAATTTTTCGGAGAATATAATGAGGATGCGATAGTTTGGGAAGATGTGTTTAAGACTTCTTATGTGGTTGAAATAAATCTTACCGGTTACGTAACCTTAAAAGATACCGTTGAATTTAATGATGAAAATAATACTTTGCATTATAATTTGGTTAATGATCCGAATTTGGCGGGAGGAAGACCGAATAAGCACAGCGTCTTCCAAAATTATCCTAATCCTTTCAATCCTGAAACAATTATTCGTTACGGTTTAAAGGAAGATTCTCAGGTTAATATTGAGATTTATAATGTCAAAGGTCAAAGAGTTAAAATCCTGAAAGACGGTAAGGTTTCCGCAGGTTATCACGAGATTATCTGGAGAGGTACCGACGATTATGATCAAAAAGTCGGTTCGGGAATTTATTTCTATCGATTTACCGTTGATGACGGAAAGGATAAAATTACTCAAATGAAACGAATGATGTTGTTAAAATAAAGCATTGAAGCTTATTTTGAGTCCCGGCATTTGTCGGGACTTTTTTTGTTTTTTCAAAGAAATAATCTCTTTGTTCCAATTGTAAACTTGACGGGAAATATGTTTATTTCATTTGGTATTCCCGTTACGTGTATTTTATCCGGTTAATCTGTATTGCCGGGGGAAAATAAATTAAGGCGGTTTTTTATGAAAAAATTATGTTTAATATTGTTTGCCGTGATTATTCTGGGTTGCGGAAATTACAAAAATATGTATGTTGCTCAAATTGACGGGAGAGACGTTGAGCCGAAAGAATATAATCGGTTTGTCATGAGACAATATAAAATTTTCCGTATGGGAAACTCCGGAATGCCGACTGCTGAGGATATTGATCTGATTGAAAGCAGAGCTTGGGATGACATGCTGAAAGCATTTGTCCTGAAAAAATTGTATGATGAATATAATGTCAGCGTAACTCCTCAAGAATGCATTGATTCTTTATTGGCAAATCCTCCGTCTTATTTGAAAAATTCTCCTAAATTTACGGTTGATAACGAATTTCAGCGGGAAACTTACGAAAATTCTATTTTGCATGATGAACCTTACGATATGAATTGGGTAAAACAAAATTATCTCTTGAATTATCTTCCTTTTGAAAAGCTTAAAAGAAAAGTAATAGAAAGAGAATCGGTTCTGCCGGAAGAAATACGAAAGTTTTATGATGAAAAATATTCGATGGCTGATCTTGATTTGATTAAAATCGAGAACGAAACAATTGAGCAACCGAATATTTTGCCGTCTGAAATAAACCGGTATTACGAAGAACATAAGAATGAATACAGAGTCAACGCTTATGTTAAAGCCGATTATGTCGTTTTTCCTCTGATTCCCGGAAAAGAAGAAGATTCTTTTGCAAAATCCAAAATAGATTCAATTTACGCGCTTTTGAAAAACGGGCATGATTTTGCTTATGCGGCAAGAAAATTTTCCATGGCGAAATCTTCCGTTCATTCCGGCAATGCGGGCTTTGTCGAATTGAATTCTGTTCCTAGGGATATAATACGGGATTGGGAATATAATAATTATTCGGATATTTCTCGCCCTTTTAAAACCGGCGCCGGTTGGGTGATTTACAAGCCTTTGCGCAAAACAAAATCAATGATAAAAGTTATGGAGATTTTTATTAAACCCGAGTTTTCCGAAAAATCAGAAAAACGTTTGTTGGATCGTATAATTGATTTAAGAGAAACCGCCAAAGAATTGGGTTTAAAAAAAGCTTCTTACGAATTTGATCTTAAATGCGTTGAAGCTGATTCTGTCTCTGGCGTAAATCCCGATTTCCCGAGATTGGGAGTTAACGAAGAGCTTTTCGTCAGACTTCTCAAAACTCGCAACGGCGAGCTTACAGAACCGTTTTTTATAGATGAAATAAGCAGTTATGTGCTTGTCCAAAGCAAAAAAGTTAAACAAAACGGCTATAAATCTTTGTTTGAAGTAAGCGAAAATATAAGAAATAAAATTTTATCGGAAAAAATCAAGGAATCCGAATATCGAAAAGCGGTTAATTTATGCAAAAATATGACTCCGGAATTATTGAACGGAGAAATTAATGCCGGAAAATATAAAAGTTTGCATTTTGATTATTTCGATATAAATACGCCTGTCAACGGTGTTGTTGCCGAGAAAATGAATTTAACTCTCTTGAAATCGAATACCGGAATTCTGCCTTATCCGGCAAGTTACGGCTCTGATTTATATCTTGTCAGAAAAAATCTCTCTTATCCGGCTCCGGCAGAACTTTTTAACGAGCATAAGGAAAAAATTCGTCGGGAAATGATTAATGATATTAATTCTGATTACTTTGAAAACTGGTTACGCAATAAAATAAAAAAAATGAAAGTTAAAGATTGGAGAAAAAAGGAAAATTCGGAAGAACAACGATAGAAATTCGGTTAAAGATAAAATAAATTAATAATAAGAATGCTGTTTTGAAGAGTTTTGATTTTTTATTTCCGTTTGGGGTATTTGCATTTCTTTGATTCCCGTAAAATATTTTGGATATTATTTTATTAAATTATTTCCGATGAAGCTTAAAATAAGAAAATATTTGTTTTTATTTCAATTTATTGTTGTCGGTATGTCCTAGGGAGAGCATTGAAAAAATTTTATTTGTTTCGGAGCAATTAAATGCCTTTAAAATATAAAAGAATAATTAAAGTAACCTTTATCGAAAAATTGAGAAAGTTTTTGGAACCTTATTTTTCTAAAAGAAGGAAAAAGAAAGAGCCGGTAAAACATAGAGTTTTCCGGGTGAGAAAAAAAGATAAATGGATATATATTCTTAACTTTTTGGGTATTTTTTCTTGGGTTTTATTGATTTTATGTACTTTTTTATATTCGGCTGCAGCTCCGGAAAAGAGTAATTTTTATGATATCAGATTTAATAAAAACATTCGAACTGTTTGGGATTACGGAATACTGGAATATCTTTTCCGAGTTTTGATTTTAGGTTTGGGTATCAGTTCCATAGGATTAATCATAAATTTAAACAGGCATTCCAGAAAAACAGACCGCTACAGAATTTCTCTCATTATACTTAATGTCGCCTCGATATTCGGGCTTTTTCTTTATGTTTTTTATTTTTAAACTTTCAGAAAAACGTTTGTTATAGTATTACCATGGTAATGCCTTTGTTGGATTTTTTAAAATCGCTGTCCGTTTTCAAAAGCGGGAATTTTTTTATTGCTGTTTTGCCTTTCTCGGACAGCATGGAAAAATCTTCTCCCGGCAAATATTCTCTGATCAATCCGTCGTATTTCATTTTATCAAGTTTTTCTCTCAAAAAGTAACGCAGGACTCCGCCTTTGCCCGACGAGCCGTAACCGTGGATTACTTTTATTATTTTGTGTTTATTCTTCTTAAACTCGAGAATTTTAAAAAAAAGACGTTTCCCCGCTTCTTTCCGGATCGGTAAATCGAATTTTATATTATATTCTGTAATTTTTTTTACTTTTCCGGTAATCTTAACTTCCGACTCAGGTGTTCTGCAAAACGGACAAAAATTTTTATCTTCCCGCAATTCATTGCCGCAAACATGACAAGTACCGGGCAAGTTTATGTTAAGATGCGCCTTGTTTTTTTTAGTTGAAAAAGACGGCAGAGAAGTTTTTAATACCGTTTTTTTTATTGTCTTTTTTTTTACTGATGATTTGATTTTCGGAGAAGAAACCGGCGTCTCGCAAAAAGGGCAATATATTTCAGTTTTCCTGAAATCATTACCGCAAATTCGACAGGTTCGCATTGAATTTTTTCCTAGGATCTAAATTCCGGTGGAAGGAGGACCGCTGCCTATTGATGAAACAGCCGACGTTATGATTTGCTGCAAATCGTTGACATCTTTTATTACCGCGCTTGAAATAAGGTCAAGATCAGCAAGCTCAGTCAATTTTGCGACGGCTTTGGCTTTTTCGTCTCTGACAAAAATTTCATCGACTAAATCACATGCCAAAATTAATCCTATCAATACAATATCATGTTTTGTCGGTTTAATTCCTCCGTAAATTATTTGACGAATACGCGTTCTGACTTCAATTTCTTCTTTATCGTTTATAACCGGATATCGGCGTTGGGGAATAATCCATAAAATTTTTCTTTCCTGAGTTGTCAGAATTTTTTTGTCTATCAGACTTTTAATGGTTCTGAGTTTCAAATCGCTGCTGTTCAGAGCAATTTCTTTTATCCAAAAATAAGGGGATTTCGGAGTTTTGCTTTTTAAAATGCGATTTTTCGCTCCATTGGTTAAATCATCGCCCGTGTCAACATCATCAACAATGATTTTTTCGTTTTCAACTCTCAAAAAACCTTTAAGTTCCATTTCCATCAGCAAAGCGGCGGAAAGTCCGAAATCAAGAGCCATAAAAGGCATAGGCACCAAAACTCCCTTTTCGTCATCCAATGCCAATAACAATAATTCTTCGGCTATTCGTATCATTTTTCTCTCCCGATATTTTCTTCGATTAATTTTATCTTTGATTAACCGTTTTTATTTTTTGAGTAAATACAATATTTGATTTCTGCTTTATCTTGTCCAAAGAAAAAAGATATTTATGTTTAATTGTCTTTTTCCGTCGAATATTTTTCCAATAAACAGGATATTTTATCCAAAGAAAAACCTTTTTTGTAAAATTTTGCCAAGACCTTTTCTTTTAATTTGCAATAAGGAAGCGATGAGTATCGGTCTGCTGTTTTTTGAATTTTTCGGTAAAGTTTTTCGTCTGCCTCTTTATCGTTGTAATATTTGTCGATTGCTTCGGTTGCAATTGCTTCATTTAATCCGCGTTCTCTCATTTTAAAGGCAAGTTCTTTTCTGCTCAAACCTCTCGATGAGGCTGATATCGCTATGCTTTCGGCATATCGGGCATCATTCAAATAATTGTATGATTTTAATTTATCGATTATTTTATCGGTCATGTCTTCACTGATGTAAAATTGTTTAAGATAACGCCTGCATTCGATTTCGGAGCGATCTTGGCGAGTCAAATAATTCAAAATTCTTCCCAAAGTATATTTGTAAACGCTTTCGAGCATCAATTCGATTTTATGGTCATTGCAAATAACTTCATGTTCGTTTTTCCCGGCATATTGAAAAAGGACGCTTTGCGGAAGCGTCCCTACATCCATGTCGTTTACTGAAACAATGCGAAGAGTTTTTCGACCCGGTTTATTCCTTATCTTCAACAGTCTCTTCATGTCGGATAAGTCCCAGTTCTTGTTTTACTTTTAACTCTATTTCTTGTTTGACTTCATCGTTTTCCTGCATAAAACGTTTCACTTTTTCGCTTCCCTGACCTATTCTGGTTTCTCCGTAAGAGAACCAGGAGCCGCTTTTCTTAACTATTCCGGAAGCAACCGCAATGTTTAGAACTATGTCAATGTGAGAAATTCCCTGACCGTAAATAATCGGAAATTCTACTTTTTTGAAAGGAGGCGCAAATTTATTTTTGACGACTCTCACTCTTGTATTTTGTCCGATTATTTCCAAACTTCCGGAGCCTTCCTTGATCGATCCGGCATTTTTTACTTCTAATCTGACTGATGAATAGAATTTCAAGGCAACTCCTCCGGTCGTGGTTTCCGGACTGACGTAAGGCGGAGCTCCTATTTTCATTCTGGTTTGATTTATAAACAGTACTGCCGAATTTGATTTGCTGATTATAGCGGTCAGTTTACGAAGAGCTTGAGACATTAAGCGAGCTTGCAAGCCCACGTGGGTATCGCCCATTTCTCCTTCAATTTCCTGACGAGGAACCAGAGCGGCAACCGAGTCAACGATTATTAAATCCATGGCATTGCTTCTGACAAGAGTTTCCACTATCTCCAAAGCTTGTTCTCCGCCGTCCGGTTGAGAAATCAAAAGGCTGTCTGTATCAACTCCGATTTTTTGAGCGTAGATGGGATCCAAAGCATGTTCGGCATCCACAAAAGCGATTACGCCGTTTTGTTTTTGGGCTTCTGCGGCAATGTGAAGGGCAAGAGTTGTTTTCCCGGAAGCTTCTGCTCCGTAAACTTCAATGATTCTTCCTTTCGGAATGCCTCCGATTCCGAGAGCCGCATCCAGATTTATTGCTCCCGTCGGAATTATGTCTGCGGTTAATTTAGGTTTATCTCCGAGTCGCATGATTGTTCCGACTCCGAATTTTTTTTCAAGTTGGGACAGAGCATTTTTCAGAGCATCTTTTTTCCCGTCTTTTTTTGCATCTTTAGTCATGTTTTTTTCTCCTTAAATTGCAGGATGATAATTTTTCATATACGGAACCTTGCGGTCTTAAAATACTTTTATATAAAGAAACTTTCGTGATTTTATATTTTTTCATGTTAAAGTCGAAATATAAAAGAGACTTCATTTTTTCCGGGTTTATTGCCGATTTTATTCTTCCCAAGGTAACATGAAGCTTTAATTTTTTATTGTCGGCATCATAACCGAGTTGCTTGATTTTACGTCTGATTTTTCCGGGGATTTTATAAACAAAATCATCTTCGGAAGAAAGATTTACCCAAAATATGCAAGGATTTCTTGCCGGGAAAACTTCAAGTTTCGGAGCATAAACCGTAAACTCTTCGGTTTCTGAACAAATTATATTCAGTTCCCGATTAATTTTACTGACATCTTCAGGATTAATCTCGCCGAGAAATGCCAAGGTTATATGAAGATTTTCCGGTTTAACGAATTTTATGCCTCTCGGAACCGATTCTGATGTCTTTTTTATGATGCCGGCATATTCTTGCGCAACCGGCGCCGGCAAATCGAATGCGATAAAAAGTCTCATGTTTTTTTTGCCTCTTTATTTGCAATCTGTTACAGATAAATTTAAAATTTCCGGTCTGTAATTAGTTAACGATAAACCCCCGAAAACAGACAATAAAGGGATTTTTCTATTCAGTAAACAGCGTCGTATTTATGCCGAAAATATGAGAACAAAAAATATTATCTTTTATAACCGATCATGCGTAAAAATTCTTTGCGTTTTTTTATCTCGGCATCATTTTCTGTTCCCAGAGGAGAACCGCCGTCGATTACGCCCAAAACTCCTCTGCCTTGTTCGGTTTCAGCCAATAAAACCTGTACGGGATTTGCTGTTGCGCAGAAAATATTTACCGTTTCCCGACAATTTTTTATTGCCGGCAATACGTTTACGGGAAAAGTATTGCCGAGAATAATCAAGAAAGTATGACCGGCTCCCAAACGTTTCTGATTTTCAACCGCAAGCTTGATCAATTCTTCATTGTTTCCGTCGAATCTTACCAAGCGCGGACCTGATGCTTCGTTAAAAGCAAGCCCGAATTTTATGCCCGGAACCGAATTAACCAACGCTTCGTAAAGATCTTCAACCGTTTTAATAAAATGAGACATTCCGAAAATAATGTTTGTCTCTTCGGGAACTTGTATTTTTTCGATTTTTATTTCCATAATTGCGTCTCCTTTATGAACCTAACGCAATCAAATATCCAAATTCGTTTTGCGTCGGTTTTATTTATAAAAAATATGACAGTTTTGATAAAAAAAACAGCTTAAATTTTACGCAAGCTTTAAACTGAATTTATTAATTTAAGGCGAAAAATATATTTTCCCCGACTGCCGACGTGAAGAAAGTAAATTTACTTAAAAGAGTCAAACAAAAAGAGAAATTTGAGCAAAAAAAAAGAGAAGGCTGACCTTCTCTGAATTATATGTTATATTTAAATAACTTTTCTTACTTTATCGGCTTTTAAGCAAGAAGTACAAATTTTTATGTTTTTAATCTGTCCGTTTATATCGGCGCGAATTTTTTGAAGATTAGGATAAAATCTTCTTTTTGTTGCATTCAAAGCATGACTTCTATTGTTGCCGACTAAGGGACCTTTACCGCAAACATCACATACTTTAGCCATAGTTCACCTACCTGATAATATTTATTTCTATGCCAAAAAACGGAATAAGCATTTTTCCGGCAAGTATTTAATTGTCTGAATCGGAGATATTGCGATTTTTTCAAACAATTAAAGACATTTTTTTTATTTTAAATCTGAATTTTAATTGCGAGTAAAAGAAATATCTCCGATTCTTGCTGAACGAATTTCAATCCGTATTTTTCTTTCGGGAATTATTTCTCTCTGTTTACGATGATCGAGCTTGCCTGAGCTGTCGGGAAAACGGTAATATCCGCAATATTTACATGCGAAGGACGGGTAATCAGAAAGAAAATCACTTCGGCAATGTCTTCGGCTTGCAAAGGATCAAAACCTTCATAAACTTTGCGTGCTTTTTCGGAGTTTCCTTTAAATCTCACTTCAGAAAATTCGGTTTCGACCAATCCCGGATTTACGGCGGAAACTTTGATATTATATCCGTTCAAATCTATAAGCATGCTTTTGTTTAAAGCATCCGCAGCATGTTTGGAAGCGCAATAAACATTTCCTTTCGGATAAACTTCCTTTCCGGCTATTGATCCGATATTTATGACATGTCCGGATTTTCTTTCGACCATGCCGGGAATAATCATTTTGGAAACATAAAGCAAGCCTTTTACGTTGATATCGATCATGTTATCCCAATCTTCAATATCGCCGTTTTGAATGGAGTCCAAACCGTGGGCATTTCCGGCATTGTTAATCAAAATATCGATTTTTTGCCATTCTTCCGGTAAACTGCTTACGGCTTTTTCGCATTCTTTGCGATTGCTTGCGTCAAATGATAAAATCTTAATTTCTGTGTAATCGGATAATTTCTCTTCTATTTTTTTTAAACGCTCTTTTCTTCTGCCGCACAAAATTAATCGATAGGACTGTCTTGCCAAAAATTCTGCGGTTGCATAACCTATGCCGGAGGTGGCTCCCGTAATAAATACTGTTCTTTTCATTATCATGTTCTCCTTAAATTTCTTGTCAAAATCCGAATTTTTGCGCTGATTTCAGGAAAAACAGTATTAATGCGCCGGATATTTTGTCGGCAAAGCAAATATTTTATCTCGACGAATTTTTACGGATAACTGATTTCCCTTAAAATATTTTAATATTTTTTTCTTGATCTCAGATCAAACAAATATAAGATTCAACTTTCACTGATTAAAGAGTTAAGAGATTTTAACTTCTCTTAACGGATCGAACAAATAAGCAATGTATTTTAAGTCAAATAAATTAAACTTTTGCTCATATCGGATTATTTATTAACCTTTATAATTATATTTTGACAAAAATCAGTTTTAAAAAAACATTTATTCATTCAATCAATTCGAAATAAAAGGAGTAGAAGATATGAGAAAATTCAATAATTTCATAACAAAAGAGATTCGGACGGTTAAAGAAGCAAACTCCGAATGCTATTATCTTGAACACGCCAAAACAGGGGCGGAAATAATTTACATGAAAAATGATGAATCAAACAAAGTTTTCAGCATAACATTCCGAACCCCTCCCGGTGATAATACGGGAATTGCTCATATCATGGAACACTCCGTTTTATGCGGTTCAAAAAGATTTCCCGTGAAAGAACTTTTTATGGATATGGCTAAAAGTTCTCTCAACACATTTTTGAATGCCATGACTTTCCCGGATAAGACAATGTATCCTTTCGCCAGTAAAAACGACAGTGATTTTCGTAATCTTTTGGAAGTTTATCTTGACTCTGTTTTCTTTCCCAATATTCACATTGATCCTCTTATTCTTAAACAAGAAGGATGGAGACATTCGATAAATCCGGAGACTGGAGAACTTCTTTATAACGGGGTTGTTTACAACGAAATGAAAGGGGCATTCTCTTCGCCCGAAAGAGTAATTTCTTCTTTGAGCAAACGGGCTCTTTATCCTGATACTCCTTACGGTTACGAATCGGGCGGCGATCCTGATTTTATTCCTGATCTGACGGAAGAACAATTTACCGAATTTCATAAAAAATATTATCATCCGTCCAACAGCCGAATTTTCCTTTTCGGCAATCTCAATATTGAAGAAACCTTAAAATTTATCGACGAAGAATTTTTGTCCAAATTCGATAAAATAAATCCTGATTCCGCTATTCCTTTGCAACCTGAATTTGACGAACCGAAATATTTAAAAGATTATTTTTCCGTTTCATCGGAAGATTCGGAAGAGAATAAAACTTATATTACCAGACGCTACATGATTTCCAAAGCGTCAAATACGGAAGATTATCATGCTTTATCCGTACTGAACGATATTTTGATCGGCACTTCGGCATCTCCTTTGAAAAAAGCTTTACTGGAAGCAAAAATAGCTCAATCCGTAAGCGGAGAACTTAATACTTCGCTGCAACAAATGTCCATTTCTTTCAATGCCAAAGAAACAAATCCTGAATGTAAAGAAAAATTTAATGAAATTATCGATAATTGCCTTAAGGATTTGGTCAAAAACGGTATCGACAAAAAAATTATAGAAGCTTCCGTAAATTCAACGGAGTTTCAATTGCGAGAAGCCGATTTCCATTCTTATCCCAAAGGTTTGATCTATAATATCGGCATGATGGACAGCTGGATTTATGATGCGGATCCTTTTATGCATTTGGAATTTGAAGAAACTTTCAAGAAAATAAGAACTTCTTTGGAAACGGATTACTTTGAAAAACTGATTGAAAAATATTTATTGAACAATAAACATCAATTAACTTTCAGTTTGCTCCCTAAAAAAGGTTTGGCTTTGGAAAAAGAAGCGCAAGAAAAAGAAAAACTGGCAAAATTTAAAGATGAAATGACTCCGGAAGAGTTGGCGGCAATCGAAAAATTGAACGAAGATCTCAGAATCAAACAATCTGCGCCCGATAAACCGGAAGATATTGCCAAACTGCCGAGAATTTCCGGGGAAGAAATATCTCCCAAAGCCGAAATTATAGATTATAACGTCAAAGAAAAGGACGGCGTAACCTATCTTGCCTCCGAAGCTTTTACCAATAAAATAGATTATATCGATTTTATTTTCGATACCCGTTCCGTTGCAAAGGAAGATTTGCCCTACATTAAACTGGTTGCCAATATTTTGGGATCAATCGGAACCGAAAATTATGATTATTCCGATCTTTCCAACGAAATTAATATACATACGGGCGGAATTTATCACAATACGGAAACTTACTCGAAATGGGGAAGCAATGACGAATATTGTCCTAAATTGAAAGCGAAAAGCAAAGTAATGCACGCAAACTTGGACAAACTTCTTCATTTCATCGAAGAAACTTGTCTCCGTACCGTTTATGATGATGAAGTAAGACTTCTGGAATTGTTGAAACAGGCGAAAACCGTTTTCCAAAGAAACTTTATCATGAACGGACATGCGGCAGCTATTTCCAGAGCAAATTCTTATCATTCCCAATATTCGGCTTACAACGAAAAAATAAATAACGTCGATTATTTTATTTTCCTGAAAGACATTGAAGAAAATTTTAACGAAACAAAAAATGAAGTTATGAAAAAACTGAAAGAAGTCAGCGAACTTATTTTCAATCGAAATAATCTGGTCATAGCCGTTACGGCGGAAAAAGATCTGATGCCGGAAATTGAAGAAAAACTGCAAAAATTCGTTAATGTTTTCCCGAATGATAAACACGAAAAGATAAATTACGAATTCAAGCTTGAAAATAAAAAAGAAGGTTTTGTTACCCCGGGTAATGTCCAGTATGTCGCTTCCGCTTACAACTTTAAAAAAGCCGGTTATGATTATGACGGCGGTATGAAAGTTTTAGGCAATATACTCGGATTTGATTATCTTATTCAAAACATCAGGGTAAAAGGCGGAGCTTACGGAGCTATGACTTCATTTTACGATAACGGTGATGCTTTCTTTGCTTCTTACAGGGATCCCAATTTGGACAGAACTTTAAAAGTTTACGAAAAAGCTTACGAATTTATTGCCGAATTATCTCTTTCGTCTGACATGCTTTTCAATTATATTGTCGGAGCAATCAGTTCTTTGGATGCTCCCAAAACTCCTGCTATGTATAACGGCGAAATTGCGGATCGGTATTTCAGAGGGTATAAGATTGAAGATATTCAAACAGAAAGAGATCAGCTTTTGAACACAACTATTGAAAAAATCAAAAGTTTTTCTCCGGTTTTGAAAGCCGTTACCGATAAAGATAATATATGCGTAGTCGGTACAGAAACCAAAATCAACGAAAACAAAGAATTATTTAATCATATTATTAATTTGTTTGCATAATAAATTGCAAATAATACGGGATAAATTCGCATAATCTCTTTGTATTGTGATTTATCCCGTTTATTTTTTATGTTAATTTAAGGCATGGTTAGAAGATATTAGCAGAAGTATTTATGATATCTTTGAATTTTTACCGGATAAAAAATATTTTTATGAATACAAAAAAGATATAATACCCAAAAAGCAATAGAGAGAAATATATAGATAATAGGGGAGGCGATAAATCGTATTTTAAATCTAAATATTGCAATACAGAAATAAAGAATGCAACAAAAATAATTGTTGCCGTAAATAGAACAGATCATGAGTATGATAATATCTCAGATGAAATTATTTGGGCTGCAGTTCTAAAAGAACTTCCAAAATTTAAAGAAGAAACAGAAAATATAATGAAGCATATACGCCATCCGTAACAAAATGGCATAAACATGATGCTTGACAATTTGTTATAACCGGCAAATTGCAACTTTGTCGGCGACAAAGGGCGTACAGCTTTTAACCAGGGTATGTCCAGTACGATATTTTTTTAATTTAATCATGATAAAGGAGGCTTATAATGAATTTAAAATTGACTTATAAAATATCGATTATATTGATTTTCGTGTTAATAATTATTGCCTTGATACAATCATTTATAATCAAAAGAGATATTGACTCAATAATTCAAAAAAATGCCATGAAAGAAAGCGTCAACGAGCTGAGTAAATTCGTTAACAATACTTTGCTTCGATATGCCGATACTGTCTATTTAAAGGGGAATAAATCTGATGTTATAAACGCTTTGGAAAAGAAAGAGTTCTCCGAATTGACTCGTTTGGCCGATAATCTTAAAGAAAATGACGATTTATTCGATAACTTCAGTTTTACCGATGAATCGGGTAAAATAGTCGCATCGTCAGTCAGTGCTTTGGTCGGATACGATAACTCTAAGCTTGATATGTGGAAACATTGTTTTATCGACGGTAATACATATTATATTGACCCAAATCCTATTAAAACTGACGGAAATTATGAAAGAGTTTTATTGCTTTCTGCTCCGATAATGAAAAAAAATGCTCCGATAGGAATTATTACCTTAGCTCTAAAATTTGATTCTTTTTGCGAAAGATACGTTACCGATAAAAAAATATTGGAAAAAGGATATTATTTTTTGCAGGATATGGACGGTACGGTTATTGCCCATCCCGACAAAAATATTTTAGGAAATAATTTTGCCGACAAACCTCATACTCAATTTGCTTTAAAAAATGATGAAGGATTTATAAAGTATGACTGGTTCGGGGTCGTTAAATATCAACAGCATAAAAGATTGAAAAATATAAACTGGTTTCTTGCCGGAACTATACCCGAAACAGATTTATTAGGAATTTTCAAGGACGTTCGCAATAAAATAGCCCTTACTTCTCTCTTCTCGATTGCGTTGCTGACAATTATTATTTTATTGGTTTTAAAATATCAATTGGAAAAACCGATATACAGAATCATTAACGCTTTTGATATGATGGCAAACAAGGACATGACATTCGAAATTGATCCCGAAGATGCAGAAAGAAAAGATGAAGTCGGTTTATTGTTCAGAGCTTATGAAACAGCAAACATAAATATGAAAAAAATTATTACGGAATTGAAAACAAGCTCTGAAGTATTAAAAAAATCATTATATCATAACAATCAAATATCGCAAAACTTGGCTGCTCAATCTGAAGAAATATCCTCTCAGGCAAATTGCGTATCTGTCGCTTCCGAAGAAAGCAGTTCAGAGGCATTGTCGATATCTTCAATGTTTGAAAAAACTTCAGAAAATGTAACGTCAATATCTTCTTCCATGAATAATATGACATCAAATGTTAATGTTATTGCGGCAGCGGGAGAGCAAACATCAACGAACCTTAATTCCGTTATAAAAGAAATAGGAACTGTTGCAGGCAACATTGAAAAGATAAAAATCAATATCGATGAAGTTAATAACGGCAACGCAAATTCTGCTTCTGCCGTGGAAGAAATGAGCGTCTCTCTTTCGGAAGTTGCCGGCGGAACAGAAACTGCAAAAAATATTTCAAACGAAGGTCTTGTAAAAATCAATAATACAAACCTGATTATGGGCGATTTGAAAGAATCAGCCGATTCAATTGCTAAAATTATCACTATTATCAATGATATTGCCGATCAAACGAATATGCTGGCTTTGAACGCAACTATTGAAGCTGCCGGCGCGGGAGAAGCCGGAAAAGGTTTCGCTGTTGTTGCCAATGAGGTAAAAGAATTGGCAAAGCAGACAAGCGATGCAACGGCTCAAATAGAAGAAGAAATTAATCAGATGCACAATATTGTGGATAAATCGGTTACCTCAATCGAAGACGTATCTGAAATAATCGGTAAAATTAATGAAATTAACATCAATATAGCTCAAACGGTTGATGAACAAACTCGTACCATAGGCGAAATTGCCAAAATAACCGCTCGCAGCTCCGAAAAATCCGAAGAAGTATCGGTCTTCTCAGGCGAAATACTGGATTCTGTCCTTGATGTTAACAGAAATATAAAAGAAGCCGGAAAAGGCGTTTCGGAAATAGCTCAAAAAACCGCTGATGTTGCCGATTCTGCTTCGTTAATTGCTTCAAACACCGAAGAAGCTCATGTCAGTATCAATAATACGGTAAGATCTTTCAATGAAATTACTTTGGGATTGACGGAAATATCAAAAAATATTGTTGAAGTTACTCAAGGCGCCAACGAGACGGCGACCGAAGCAGAATCAGTAAAAAATAATGCCGAAGAATTAACCGAGACAGTAAAAAAAATGGATTCTTTGATCAGCGAGTTCAAAGTTTAATCAATATTATTGTTCTCGGTTTAAAGACCTGCTTTATAAAAATTGTTTTATCCGTTAACCGAAGATCAATGAATTAAAAGGAGATAAATTAAATGAAGTACGGAAAAGATTTCCCGAAAAGCGTAAGAAAAACCGCTTTGTTTGAAGCGGAAGAGCGGTATCAGAAATTATTGTCTGAACGGTTAAATCGTCCTTGCGTTCCGATTAAAAGAAGCAATTTCGGTCAATATGATATGGCGGTAAACTATGTTACGTCTGTTTTGGAGGAAGCAAAATCAATTGAAAATGTCTCAATATTTAATATTGATCACATGGCGCAAATTGAATTTTCCGGTAAAGATGCCGAAACTCTTTTGCACCGGGTTTTGCCTGCCAATATTGAAAAAATGAAAATCGGCTCCTGTAAATACACCTTGCTTTTAAACGAAAAAGGCGGTGTAGAGGATGATATGATTGTCATGAGAATGAGTTCCGATAAGTTCATTGCGGTAATCAATGCCGGACACGATATTACCGGAAAAGGCGAAGATCACGGCATTGAAAAAGAATTTATTTCCGATGCGGATACAATCATGAAATATAAAAAAGACGATGAAGACGTAACCGTAAAAGATTTATCCGATGAATTGGTAAAAATTGATATTCAGGGCAGATACAGTTATAAACTTGTAACCGAACTTTACGGAAAATCTGTTGTTAAAAATCGTTATAAACCGGAAAAAAATATGAGTTATTTCACCTTTAACGAATTTGAATATGAAGGCGAAGAATATATTATCAGCCGTACCGGTTATACAAGCAGATGGGGATGGGAGTTATATGTTCCCGCAAAAGTTGCCGTTGAACAATTCAACAGAATTACGGAAAAAGCTCTTGAATTGGACGGATTGCTGGTCGGACTCGGAGGAAGAGACGAAAACAGAATATCTGCCGGCAATTTCGGTTTGCCTCTCAACGGTCAAGAGTATGACCCGAACCATACTCCGATAAACTCTCCTCTCTTCGGAGCTGCCGTCGATATGGAAAAAGATTTTGTCGGAAAAGAGGCAATTTTGAAAGAGCTTGAAAGAGGAACAAACAAAAAGATGGTTGCCGTTATATCTGAAGGAATAGTCGTCGGTTGCGGAATTTATCTCGACGGTAAACGTCTCGGAACGGTTACTTCAAGCATAAACTCTCCTAATGTTTCTCTTGAAAAACGTGAATTTATCGGATCAAAACGTAAGTCCGTACAAGGCGAAAACGGTACTGCAGCCATCGGTTTGGCATGGCTCTGCGATAATCCTTTTGAGGTTGACGAAGACGGTAAAGATATTCTTTCCTTTGACGGTAAAGCAGTTCGCATAAAAGTCGAATTCTATCGGGAAGACAAAGACGGAAAGCCTAAAGGCAGAGCAGTTCTCGGATATATATCCGGAGACGGAATTACTCCGGCGACAGCTCCCAAACCTTTGAAGAAAATTCAAAATCTGTAAATGATTATATTCTCTCAGCCTCGGTAAATATCGAGGCTTTTTTTATTAAAAAAATAAATACAAATTAAAATGAAATATTTGTTAAAGTCTTATTTTTTATTCTTATTTTCAGGGATTTTTATTAAGGTGAAGATGCCGGAAAAATTGTATTTTTAAGTTATTCTAAACAGCGGAAATCTTATTTGCCCTGTTCAAAATATTCAGCGATATAAATGCTTTGTTGACTAACTTAAAGTAATTTAAATACTTGGCATTTAATCCATATTTTATTTTTTAAGGAAATATTTTACAGAAAAATAAGTTAATCAGTCAGATTATTTGAAAATTTTTATATTTAAGGATGAATTATGTGCGGAATAGTAGGTTATATAGGCAAAAGAAATGCTTTGCCGATCATTGTGGATGGTATTAAACGCTTGGAGTACAGAGGTTACGACAGTTCCGGAGCTGCTGTCATAAATTCAGGCAAAGATTTGAAAATTTATAAAAAGAAAGGTAAAATTATAGAGTTAGAAAGATCGCTTCCTGCACCCTCAGAAACACAGGGAAATATCGGAATAGCTCATACTCGCTGGGCAACTCACGGCGAACCTAATGAAATTAATGCTCATCCTCATACGGATAAAAGCGGCAAAATTGCCGTTGTTCATAACGGAATTATTGAAAACTATAAAATAATAAAAAAAAGACTTATTGATTTAGGATTTGAGTTCGTCAGTCAAACGGACTCGGAAATAATTGCGCATCTTATCTCATATTATTTCGAAAAAGAAAACGATTTGTTGCAAGCGGTACAGTCGTCAATAAAGAATTTGGAAGGAACTTACGGAATTGCCGTAATATCTCAGGATGAACCGGATAAAATAATTGCTGCCAGAAAAGGAAGTCCGCTGATTTTAGGCATAGGAAAAGACGAGTTTTTTGTCTCATCAGACGTAAATGCCGTGGTTATTCATACCAAAAAGGTTGTCTATGTTAAGGACGGAGAAATTGTCAGCATAACAAATGACGGATTTGATTTGCTTGATTTTCAAAATCAATCGGTTAAACACGAGGTTTCAGAAGTTGATTGGGATATTTCGTCGATTGAAAAAGGGGATTACAAGCATTTCATGATCAAAGAAATTTTTGAACAGCCTGTTTCAATTGAAAATGCTTTCAGAGGAAGATTAGTCGATAAACTCTCGACAACTCGTCTGGGAGGTCTCGGATTAAGCGGAGAGCAGCTCAGAAAAATAAAAAAAATACAAATAATCGCTTGCGGAACCTCTTGGCATGCCGGTTTAATCGGTAAATATCTGATTGAAAATTTGGCGAGGGTTCCTACGGAAGTCGAATATGCCAGCGAATACAGATACAGAAATCCCATAATACCTGAAGATACGGTTGTTTTAGTGATAAGTCAATCCGGAGAAACAGCTGATACATTGGCTGCATTGAGGGAAGCCCAAGCCAGAGGAGCTAAAGTATTCGGTATAACAAATACGGTAGGAAGCACGATTGCTCGAGAAACGGACGGCGGCATTTATATTCATGCCGGAACTGAAATCGGCGTAGCTTCAACCAAAGCTTTCACATCTCAGGTTACCGTTTTAAGTTTATTGTCGGTATTGTTGGGAAGAATGAAAAATATGTCTCCCGTTGACGGGGCAGAATTTATTAAAGAAATTCAAAAAATCCCGGGAAAAGTGCAGGATATTTTAGATAAAAACGATGAAATTATCGATATGGCAAAGAAAGTCATGAATGCGGAAAATGCTTTGTATTTGGGACGGGGCGTACATTATCCGGTTGCTTTGGAAGGAGCATTGAAATTGAAAGAAATTTCTTATATTCATGCCGAAGGTTACCCGGCGGCAGAGATGAAACACGGTCCCATTGCTTTGATAGACGAAAATATGCCGGTGATTGCCATTGCTCTTAAAGATGCTCTCTACGAAAAAATCATATCTAATTTGGAAGAAGTAAAGGCGAGAAACGGAAAACTTTTTATCATTGCCAGCAAAAAAGACAAAAATCTCGAAAATATTGCCGAGCATGTTTTTTATATTCCGGAAACTTTACCGGAATTGCAACCTTTGCTTTCGGTTATTCCTCTGCAATTATTGGCTTATCATGTTGCTGATTTACGAGGATTGGATGTTGACCAGCCGAGAAATCTTGCCAAAAGCGTTACGGTTGAGTAGGATTTTTAATTTTATGAACAATTATTGTTTCCGCATTGTAAAAGATGCGGATTTTTATTTTGCAAGGAGAAAAAATGATAAGCATAGGAAGAATGAATAGTCTGGAAGTTGTTAAAAGAGTCGATTTCGGGTTGTATTTGGACGGGGGAGAAGCAGGAGAGATTTTATTGCCGAAAAACTCGGCTCCCCGAGATGCGCGACCCGGTTCAAAAGTCGAAGTTTTTATTTATCATGATTCGGAAAGTCGTCTTATAGCAACGACATTAAAACCTTTTGCCATGGCTGAAGAGTTTGCCGAACTTACCGTAAAAGATGCTAATGATTTCGGGGCTTTTATGGATTGGGGATTGATGAAAGATCTGTTGGTTCCGACCATGGAACAACAATTTCCTCTGCAAATAGGAAAAACTTATCTTATTTATATAACTAAAGATAAAAGAGGACGTCTTTTCGGAACAACAAAATTTGATAAGTATATGGAAAATTTCCCGACTTTTATTGAGGAAGGCGAAGAAGTTGATATTTTAATTGCTCAAGAAACCGACTTGGGATTTAAAGCAGTCATCAACAACCGAGCTTGGGGAATGATTTATAAAAACGAAATATTCAGAGAAATTAAAATCGGCAATAAAATGAAAGCTTACGTAAAAAAAATCAGGGAAGACGGAAGAGTTGATCTTTCTCTGCAAAAAGAAGGTTACGAAAGAGTAAAAGAATTTGCCGATGTTATTTTTGATAAATTACGAGAAAATAACGGTTTTATTCCTTTGAACGACAAATCGTCTCCCGAAAAAATTTATTCATATTTCGGGGTAAGCAAAAAGGTTTTTAAAAAAACTGCGGGAAGTTTATACAAACAGAAAAAAATAGAAATTTCTGACGAAGGTATAAGAATTTTATAAAAAATTATTTTAGAGATATTAAAATTCCTGTTTACGGAAATAAAAAACGCCCCTCAGGGGGCGTTTAAAGTTCAATTTCTTGCAGTTATTTGTAGGCAAGTTAATCAAAAAGTTTTAATTGCGCAACGTCCTATTTGATTTGCGGGAATCCAGCCTCCTATCCCGTTTTCCAATTTAATCTGAGACCAGTCATCTTCTGTTTTCATTATTGTAAACATCATTCCTTCATGAATGGTAAAAACGCGAGTAAATTCTTCTCCGGGACCGCTGAATCCGGCAATGACCGAACCGATTGCGACTCCTTGTTTTGAATTATAAATATAATCATTTTTTGCGTAAGCTAGAAATATGAAAACGATTAAAAAGGTTAAAGTAATAAATAACCAAAAAACGGGAACTGTTTTTTCTCTGTTGCGATATTTCAAAAGCATCAAATTAACATTCAATACCGCAAGAAAAATTAAAATCAAGATAATTACGGCAAGAATGTTCAAGCTGAGCATTCCGAAAATATTTTTGGCGACTTTAGAAATAAAATCCGAACTTTCGACAGATTGTTTGTCCTTGGTCATGGAAAGAGCCAGAGAAAGATTCTTAAAAGCCGATTCGTTACCCGGATCCAAAAGAAGCGATTTTTTGTAATAAAGAACGGCAAGACCGAGTTTATCCAGTCTAAAATAACAATTTCCGATGTTATAGAATAAATCCGAGTTTATGACATTGTCGTTCAATAATTTTGTATATTCTGTCAATGCGACATCAAATTTTCTGTTTTCGTATGCTTCCTCGGCATTGGCGATTATCGTTTCGTTTCTTCCTGCGCTCGCCTGCAAAGATATAATGAGGATGACAAAAATAATTATGATTTTTTTCATTTTTTCCCCTGCAAATTTAATTTATTTAAGATCTCTTTCAACAGTTTAAAATCTTCCGTTGCTGTTTCCGAGTTAAATCCTCCTGGCATAAATCTGGCTTGATTGCATTTTTTTATAAAATCTTCAAACTTTATCACTGTTTCGGAGTCAGGCAATTTTTCTTTCAGCATTTTAATTACAATACTTGATTCGGTTCCTCTGTCAAGATTGAGTTTATCGGTTAAATAATTCATCAAACCGTTTTGAGCCGCTGCATAAAAGTTTATTGATCCCGAAGCTGCGGCATCCTGAGCCTGCTTCAAGTATTTTTTTAAAATTTTGTCGGCTCTTTTATTGCGTCCGTAGCCTGAGTTTGATTCAAGTTTTGATTTTTCATTGTAAATAATAAGAGACGGGATAAAAGTCAACAAAAGCAAAACTGAAACAATCCAAAACCAAAGTTGTTCAAAAAAAGGTTTAAAACTTTTCGGATGAGCTGTTTTTTTGATATAGGCAATATCTTTTCCTTCCATGAGAACGGTATTTTGAGCCGTGCCTCCTCGCATTGTGAAATAATCGCCTTTTGAGATATTAAATTGATATTCTTTTGCCGTCAGTGTTTTATATGACTTTGTGTCAGGGTTGAAATAAGTGAATTTTACGGCAGGCAGAGAATGTTTACCCTCTTCTCTCGGGATAACTAAATATTTCAGTTCTAAACTTCCTTTCAGAGAGCCTTGAGCAGAGTTGTCAACAATAACTTTTTTTTCCGGTTCCATAAATCTGAAATGAGGATTTTCCGGTAAAGAGGGAGCATCAAAATACTGAAAGTTGCCGTTTCCCTTAATCCTCAAAGTATAGGTAAAAGAATCTCCCGCTTTAAGTTCGGTTTTACTGACTTCGGATCGGATGCTGAAATTCCCTATTGCTCCGGTAAAATACGGCGAATCGGTTGGAGGAAGAGGTTTTACGTTTAATTTTACCGGACTGCATGAGATGACGTAACTTTGGGTTCGGTCAAAATCGAAAAAACTTCTGGAGCGCAAAATAACGTCAACATTCATGGATAATTCCGGAATAATTATTGTTCCGGTTTTATTCGGGCGGATTATTTCCGTTCTCAGATCAAGCATTTCATAACGCGTTCCGTTTTTATTTACCGGTCTGAAATCTGCTTGTTCCGCTTCGTAACGTTTATCAATCCAAACATCGTTTATCGCCGGTCTTTCTTCAAAGCTTAAATTGGCAATATTGTATCTTTTGTAAAGACGATAACGGAAAGGAATTGCTTGACCTTCGTAAAAATTTTTCCCTTTCGGATAATCAACTTCTATAAAAAGATTATCTTCAAAATTATCCGAGTCGTTGTTTCTGCTTCTGTTTGAGGATGCGTAATTATTCCCGTATGAAGGAGATGCGGCAGCTGTTTTATTGCTTACGTTTACTTTTATCGGCGAAGTTGTATAATTTTTACCTTTGAATTTTATGTTGACGGGAGGAATTAAGACATTGCCTTCCTGAAGAGAAACCAGAGAATAATTATATTGCTTTGTTACCGATTGAGTCATTTTTCCGTTTATGATTGAGATGCTGCTTGAAGAAGAGGTTGAAACTCCCCGGTTTTTAATATTTTTAATTTTCGGTAAATCGGGTTGTTTTACTTTATCTGCATCATCTCCGGAAATCTCTATAGTATAGCGAAATTGCTGTCCTTTTCTGACTTTTGTCGAATTAACGTAAGCTTCGACTTTGATATCAGCGTAAAGACCGACCGAAATTAAAATAATAATCAGCGCAAAAAAATATTTATTCATGTTTTCCTACCAGTATTTTCCGTTCAAGCGGATTTCGCTTTCCGCTTTCTCTTTTCTTTTTTTCATTGATTTTTTTTCTTCTTCTTCAATCATACGCAATAACTTTTCGGCGTTTTCGCGTTTTTTCTTTTGTTCGGGATTTTCTTCTTGAGGCTTTCTTTCTTCGTTCTTTTTATCGCCTTTGTTAGAATCTTTTCCTTGTTTTTTTTGATCTTTTTTATCTTTGTTTTCGTTGTCTTTTTTCTTGTCTTTGTCTTTGTTCTCTTGGTTTTTATTGTTTTCGTCTTGATCTTTATCCTGTTTATTTTTGTCTTTCTTATTTTTATCTTTTTGGTCTTTATCTTGATTTTTTTGTTGTTTTTGGTTTTGATTCTGTTGCTTTTGAAGATATTGTTTGGCCAATTCGTAATTATAACGACTTGCTTCGTTGTCGGGATTGGTCATGAGAGCATTTCTGTAACTTTCGGCTGCTTTTTGATAATTTTTTTCCGCAAAAAAAGTATTCCCGATATTATGAAATATGTCGGAATCTTTTGCCGATTCTTTGTCTTTTAAAGCTCGCAGGTATTCATTTCTGGCTTCTTCAAATTTTCCTGCTTTGAATTTTGCGTTACCCAAATTGTAATGCAAGGCTCCGTCATGAGGATAATCTATCGAGTTTTGCGAAAAATCAGCTTCGGCTTTTTCAAAATCTCCCTTTTTATATTCTTTCTCAGCTTTTTTATTTTGGAAGAATTTTTTATAATTAATTAAATCAGCCTGCATTATGCCGATTGAAAAAAATGCGATAATCGTTATTATTAAAGTTTTGTTCATGATTAATCCTCAATTACGCGAGATTTTTTGATTTTTTTGTCGGTTCTTATGAAAATATCGGAGAATAAAAAGAATAAGGCAATATACACAAAATACCTGAATTGATCTTTGTAACGGGAAAAACGTTTTGATTCGATATTGGTTTTTTCCTTCTGATTAATTTTTTTCATAATTTCCAAAATTTCCGACTGACGAGGCGTTACCGGATAAAATTTTCCTCCGCTTATTTCTGCAATTTCAGTTAAAGAGGAAATGTCCAGCTTGCTTAAAATAATATTGCCTTTATCGTCTTTTGCATATTCTATTTCTCCGTTTTCGTTAACTGTCGGTATTGTGCTGCCTTCCGGAGAACCTACTCCGAGGGTATATATAACTGCTCCCTTTTCGGCTGCTTTTTCGGCATGTTTTTTCGCATTTTTACTGAGGTCTTCGCCGTCGCTTATGATTATAATAATTTTCTCTTTTTTATCTTTTGAAAAAACTTTTACGGCTTTCTCTATGGCGCCTCCTATATCTGTACCGGGAGTTGCAACTGTTTTCGTATCAATAAGATTAAGAAAGAGTTTTGCTACTGAATAATCGTCCGTTAAAGGACATTGCACGAAACTTTTTCCGGCAAATGCGACAATCGCAATCCGATCTCCGCGCAATTGATCCGTAAAATAGGATAATTGATCTTTTGCTCTTTGAATTCGAGACGGTTTTATGTCTTCTGCATCCATGCTTTTGGAAACATCCAGACAAACGACAATGTCAATACCTGTTTTTTTTATTATTTCCAATTCTTTGTCCCATTGAGGACGAGCAGCCGCCAATACGGCAAAAAAACAGGCGATCAACAACAATATGTTTTTCAATTTCCAATGAAAAACCGAAAATTGCTGTAAATAAAACTTATAAAAACGACTCTCGGCAAATTTTGAAAATCTTCTTCTTCGGTACTTTTCCGAAACAGTTACAAATATTATAAATATCGGGATAATTGCCGATAAAAGCAAAATATAAGGATTTTCCCATCTCATGAATTTATCTCCGCTGAAAAATAATTATTTTTTTACGACAAATTTTTATTCTTTTACGGCAGGTCCGGAATAAAAATGACTTTTAAAGTAAATTCCGCCAATAAACAGATCATTGCCAATATCAGTAAAATCGGGAAAATTTCTTTATATTCGACAAAATTTTTAATTTTAATTTTTGTTTTTTCCAGTTTATCGATACGGTCAATTATTGCTTTCAATTCTTCCGTGTTGTGAGCTCTTCCGGAGAATCCTGTTCCTGTAATTTCGGCTATTTTATTTAAGGTTTTCATATCAATATCAACCTTCATTTTTTGAGTTGTTCTTCCGTAAACAGGGTGATTTACCGGAAAATCGACATAACCTTCTTTACCGACTCCGACAGTATAAATTTTGATGCCGTAAGCTGCTGCAAGTTCGGCCGCCTGCAAAGGCTCTATTTTACCTGAATTATTGCGTCCGTCCGTAATAAGAACAATTACTTTGCTTTTGGCTTCCGATTTTCGGAGACGATTTACAGCCGTTCCCAATCCCATTCCTATTGCCGTTCCGTTAGCATCTTCGTCTATATTGATTGAGCTTACCGTTTTTTTTAAAATATTATAATCAAGCGTTAACGGACATTGGGTAAAAGCTTCTCCGGCAAAGGTAACTATTCCTATTCTGTCCGTTTCTCTTTTCTCTATAAAGTCATCAGCAACTTTTTTGGCAGCTTCCAATCTGTTTACCGGTTTGAAATCCAAAGCCTGCATGCTGCCGCTGACATCCATTGCCAAAACAATATCTATTCCTTCGCCTTCAGCTTCTTTTCTTTCATTTGCCAAACGGGGACGCATCAAAGACGCAATCAACAGAATTACAGCCAAAAATCTTAAAATCACCGGTAAAATATGGAAAGGAAATTGAAAAGATGCAACTTCTTTAATTAAACTGAGTTGAGGATGAGGAAGTCTGACTTTTCTTTTTTTTCTCGAAAAAATTTCAAAAATAATATGCGGGATTAAAATCAACAATAACCAAAAGTAACGGGGGGTAGCAAATTCAAACATTTTGACCTTCCTCATTATTTTTATTCTCAAATGACTTAAGGAAATTTTCCAACCAATCCAGTTCTTGTTCAGCTTTTTCCAAACTGCTTTCGCCTTTGGCGTATTTTATTCTGTCTGCCGCCTGCAAATGATACATTATCTCGGATTTTAAACCTCTGTCAAAGTTTAAAACGCTTTCTCTTCTTATTTCATTTGTGGTCATTTCCATGGCTTTAAATCCGTATTCCAGTTCCAAAAAATAACGCAGAATCATGGTTGTCTCAAAATAAAATTCTACAAAACGTCCTTGCTCGTGAAGCTTTTGAGATTTTAAAATTCCCAAGCGTTCCAAAGCTTTTAAAAATGCCGGGCGCAAGTCTTTTTTCTCTTTAATTTCGATAATCGGTTCTTTCTTTAATTTTTTTACAATAAAGCCGATAAGAAAAATAATTACGGCAAGAATAGCCAAAGGGAGGAAGAAATCGAAAAATCCCAATTTAACTCCTTTTAAATCGGCTATATCGGCAGGAGCTTGAGAAGAATCCCTCAAAACGCTTTCCACGACAACGGTAAAAGGAGAAGTTTTTAATGTTTGCAAACCGTTTTGCGATTTTACGATAAACTCTAAAGAAGGAAACTCGTATTCTCCGGTATCGTAAGCTGAAAATTCATGAATTATTTTAGTTGTTTTAACGTTGTTCTCAAAGGAATCTTCCTGTTTTAAGCTGCGTGAAATAAACACGTCTGTCGTGTCGATAGCGGCAGAAAAAATAGAATCTTTCGCATCGGACGATATTTCAACGATAAAATCAAAAGGCGTTCCTATAAATAAATGTTGGGGTCTGTTAATATAAGATTTTATTTCCGCTCCTCTCAAACAAAGGAAACTCAAAATAAAGACAACGGATATAAGTAATTTAGTTTTCATAAATTCGGATTAAGCTCCTGACGGTAATTTCTTTTTGTCTAAAAATAAAAATCAAAGTTTTGCAACAAGGATTTTCATATATTTTTTTGTAAATTCGCTTTTATTAACGCAAGATAAATAATCGCGTTACATTTTAAAGATATTTTTTATTCATTATGCTCGGATTATATATCATTTTTATATACATCTATGTTCTATAATTGAATTTATAATCAGGACTCTGATTTCTTTTGTTTCATAACTGATTGTTATATAATGTTTTATGGTTTTGTATCTTTTCCGGCGCGCAATATGCATATTATTGTATTGAAAATCATAAAAAAAGGAGTTTATCATGAGAGTTTCAACAAAAATTATCGCTTCGATTATGGCAGTATTTCTGCTGTTTTCAAGTTTAACGGCTGAAAATCCCGATGTCGGGGAATCGGTTGAGGATGCTGCGGAAGAAGTCGCTGAAGCTATAGAAGAAGCTGCTGAAGTTATGGAGGAATCGATAGAAGAAATATCTGACAATGTCGAAGATTTCGATAAAAACGAATACTCCGACAAAAATCAAAAGGCTTATATGGGGGTTTATTCCAAAACACTGTCTTTAAAGGATGCCCGGGAACTCGGTTACAATGAGTTTTACGGAATTTTAATTACTAAAGTCGTATCCGGTTCAGCCGCCGAAAAACAAGGTATCCGTCCTTACGATATTTTGATGTCCATAGACGGTAAAAAAATTTACGATGACAATTCTTTCTCTCGTTTCATTGATTCTTACAATACCGGCGACAAAGTAAAACTTGAATTTTTCAGCCACGGCAAAATTGAAATAAAAGATTTTGTTATGGGAGAAAGAGAAGAAAAGATAAATTACGGAAAAGGAAACGTAACTTTATTCGGCAGAAATTCATCAAAATCAAAAAAATATTCAACCGGCTACGGAGGATTATCTTGGATACCGGTTTATTTTAAAACTGATTTGGATGATGTAAATTATTTGGTAAAAGAATTCGGATTTTCGAAAATTGACGATAGCGGCATCTTCTTAAACGGTCTTGGCGGAAAAGGCATAATAGGTAAAAGCTGGTTTTTAGGATTGATGGGAGTTCGGTATTCCAATCATGCTCGAATAAATAAATCCGTTCCCGATATTCTTAAACCGGGAGAAACCGTAAACGTGAACAGACGCATGGCATTTAAAATGAGTTATTGGGGAGTTACCTTGGATAAAAGAGCGGCGCTTTCCCGCAAATTTATCTCAAGCGCCGGTTTTATGCTCGGTTGGGGAAAATACAAACTTAATTTTGAACAGACTTACGGCGAATTAAATTGGGCTGATCTGAATGAAGATTTCAACAGCAGTTACAATAATCATATTGCTTTAAAAAGAAGTTATATTCTCTTTCAACCGAAAGTTATGATGATGTACAGGATTTTGAGCTGGTTATCCGTCAGAGCTGAAGTAGGTTATATGGCATCTTATTCCTTTAAGGAAGGATGGTCAAAAATCAGTTCGGGAAACAGCTATGAAATTAAGGATTCTCCGAATACCGATTTTAACGGACTTACTTTTACGATAGGTCCCTGGTTCGGATTTTAAGAGTAATTTTTGAGACTCGGGTCGATGTTTAAAATCGACTCGAGTTATTTTTATCCGATAAAAAATCTTTACAGGGAATACGAAAAAAGAAATAACGGTTATTGTTGATTAAGAGGTTAAAATAAATTATGCTGCTGGAAATATTAAAAGAAAAGATTGTAACCGGTTTGATGACCGTATCTCTTTTGATGTTCGGTTCTCATCAAGTAAATGATGTAAAAATGACCGATCCTGAAATAAGTTTCGAATCAAATAAACTTACGACATCCGTTTACCTGCAAGATGCTTTTGCCAATGATTTCGAGCAACTTTTTAAATCCGGAAAAGAACTTAAAGTTTATTACCGTTTAGAATTGAAAGTAAATGACAAACCGACTTTAAACCAAACCTTTATTCATTCCGTTCTTTTTGATCCCATGGCTCAGATGTTCGATGTTTTTTCGGAAGAAACCTCTTCCTCTTTTACATGTTCCGACGTTAAAGACGTTATCGGTTATCTTTCCTTTTTCAATTGTTCAAAAGAATTTCCCGAAGGTTTTCCTCCCGGAGCAAAATTAAATGTAAAAATTACCTCTTTTCTGACCGAAATTACCATGACCGGCGACAGAAAGTATGATTTAATGATGTTTTGGAAGTTTAAAAAACCTGAGGCAGAAGCCGTATTTTATATAGAAAACGATTCATAAATCAGAGCATGTTTAAGGTCGGGAAAATGTTTTTTTATTGCTCGTTCTCGACTGCTTTATTTGTTTGATAAATTTTTTTCATGAAATCCGTTTGCTTATAATTAATTTTCATTACAATTTTTTATTGTCTTCAATTAACAGAATCATCTCGTATTTTAAACTTGAACAGAAAATTTTTTAATAAATCCTGTTTAAGTTTTGATTATTTTATCGATAATTAATTATTTTTTTGCGCAACCTGGGAGAGAAACAATCCGGCTGTAAAGTTATATAAGGTTAACTATAACAATTAAATAACCGTTGCAAAAACAAATTAGAATATCATTTAAAAATAATTGACAAAAAAGTAAGATATCTAAAGTTTACTTTATCGATATAAAGTTATCGAATAAAAGAGGAGGTCTTAATGAAGGAAAAAGAAACTGTTTCGGAATTAACTTTACGCAGACTTCCAAAATATCGTAATTATTTGATAAAGCTATGTAAATCGGGACAAGAGTTTACTTCCGCTTCCGAAATCTCAAGAGAATTTGACGTACATCATACACAGGTTCGAAAAGATTTGGCAATAACAGGCGTAAGAGGCATTCCGAAAGTAGGACATGTTGTCGAAGAACTTATCGTTGCGATTGAAGAATATCTTAATTGGAATAATATCTCAGATGCTTTTTTAATCGGAGCCGGAAAACTCGGAAAAGCAATTCTCGGGTATCACGGATTTGAAAAAGCAGGAATAAAGATTGTTGCCGCCTTTGATACGAATCCTGAAATTATCGGGACTGAAATTGAAGGAATTCCAGTTTTTCCCATGGATAAACTCAATAATTTGGCGCAACGTCTCCATATTCACATCGGAATTATTACGGTAACGCAGAAATCTGCTCAACAGGCGGCAGATTCGGCGATTAATTCAGGAATTATAGCCTTGTGGAATTTTACTCCGGTAAATTTACAGGTTCCTGAAGATATAATTGTTGAAAATGTTGATATTTATCCCAGTTTGGCAGTTTTATCGAAAAAAATAGCTTACCGTAAATCGGAAAGAACCAAAATTTTAAAAAAATGACGCTTTCAGCAATAGAGGAAGCATTCTTTTACGTCTGAAAATAAGGAGAAAAAATGTCTGCAAACAATAAATCAAGAGCAGAAAAGATTATTGAATATGATCCCAACGGTTTGGTTGTCGTTGACAAAAATAATTGTATTATTCAAGTAAATAAAGCTTTTTTGCATATTTTTCAAATAGACGTAACGGAAAAAATTGTCGGTAAAAACGTTAATGATGTTTTGGGACAAGATATTTTTTCGAGTACCGACATAGCGAAAGACAAAGGTAAAATAAAACATCATTTCCGTACCGGAAAAGTAGTACAGCTTATTTCTTTCAGTCTTTGTGACGAAGATTGTTTGTCTGCTTGTTTCTTTGTAGATATTACTCAGCATTTTCACAGCAAAAGAAGACTTCAGGAAATGAAACGGGAAACTATCGAAAAAGCTCACAAAGTGATCAATAAACAGATGCGAGTAGCGCAGGAAATAGCAAGTTTGCTCGGTGAAACTACCGCCGAAACAAAATCAACCTTGTATAATCTTTTGAAAATCATCGATGAAGAAGAAGAGATAAATGAATAGAAAAAAAAATCATTTGTACTTTGAAATCGGAACTTCTCAACTGAATAAACACGGTGAGATTCTTTGCGGAGATTCGATCATTACGGATGCCAACAGGGAAACGGCAACTGCAATTTTATCGGACGGTTTGGGAAGCGGAGTAAAAGCCAATATCTTATCGACCTTAACTTCAAAAATTCTCTCCGTCATGCTGAGAAACGATTGTCCGCTGGAAGAAGTTGTTTCTACTTTGGTTCAAACTCTTCCTACTTGTTCAATTCGTCAGCTTGCTTACAGCACCTTTTCGGTGGCGCAATTTTACAGCAAGGGTTCTCTTCATCTTGTTCAATACGATAATCCGCCCATTCTGTTTATCCGCAGAAATAAGGTTCGGGAAATTGCATATCAAGAATCAAAAATGCACGGTAAAATAATTAAAGAAGCAGAACTTGATTTGGAAGAAGGAGACATTTTCGTTTTGATGTCAGACGGCGAAGTTCATGCCGGCATTTGCAATACTCTGAATTTCGGATGGAGTTGGGAAAATATTGCGGACTTTACGGAAAGAATAAGCTCGAAGCCTCTTACTTCAAGGGAAATAGCTTTCGAATTAACCAACGTTGCCAATAAATTGTACGGAGAAGAACCGGGAGACGATACTTCGGTAATAGTCGTGAAAGTCAGACAAAAAAGGTATCTGTCCGTAATGGTCGGAGCGCCCAAAGATAAAAACGACGACGCCATGATTGTTCGAGAATTTATGGAAGCTCCCGGACGTAAAGTTATCTGCGGCGGAACCACAGGAAATATTGTGGCAAGAGAATTAAACCGTAAAATAGAAGTTGATCTTTCCGGATTAAAAGAAGGAATTCCTCCTGTCGGAAAGTTGGAAGGAATAGATCTCTGTACAGAAGGAATTATCACCATCAGCAAAACTCTGAAAGAATTGCAGAGAGATGATATTTCTTATAAAAAACTGGAAATAAACAAAGACGGAGTAACCGGGTTGATTAAGGAATTAACCAAAGCCGATGACGTTACCTTTTATATGGGGCAAGCCATAAATCCGGCGCATCAGACGGCGAACATGCCTATGGAATTCGGTCTTAAAACTCAAATAATGGAAAAAATCGGCGAAATTTTACGTAAAAAAGGTAAACATATCGTCATTAAATATGCTTAATTATCCTGAAAATTAAGCTCAAACGTATAAAATCTAAACAAGTCCTTGCGGACTTATATCTTTAAAATAATAAAAAATAAATACAATGATCGGAGGATCAATGAGCCAAAAGACTCAAGCAACAGAACCGCTGAGCAATTTTCAGCGGGTGAATGAGATTATTGAAAAATACGGAACAGAAAAAAATCAACTGATTCCCATATTACAGGCTGTTCAAAGCGAATTCAGATATTTGCCTCAAGAAATGCTCTCTTTTATTGCAACGGCAATGAAAATTCCTGATGCCGAAGTTTTTGGAGTAGCAACGTTTTATGCGCAATTTTCAACTGAACCTAAAGGAAAACACATTATTCAAATTTGTGACGGAACGGCTTGTCACGTTCGCGGTTCCGGAAAACTTATTGAAGGTTTCAGACAATCACTGAACCTCAGCGAAAATAAAATAACTACCGATGACTTGTGGGTAACGGTTGAAACCGTATCATGTCTCGGAGCTTGCGCTTTGGCTCCCGCAGTTGTTGTTGACGGTAAAATCTACGGTAATGTTCCGCCAAAAAATATTCAGAAAATTCTTGATGAAATGAAAGAGGGAGATGAATAATGAATTTATTTGAAAAACTTTCTCCGGAAGCAATCAAAGATCCCACCGTACCTTGTCGGGATTATGTTTTAAGCAGTCTCGGCTTAAAAGAAGTTAATGAAGAAGAAAAAGACATAGCTCAAAAACTTGATGCCATTTATTTGAAAAAAACCGGTGTTTACGAAAAACAAATTGCTCTCTGTAAAGGTACAGGATGTCAAAGTTCGGGTGAAATTTCCATTAAAGAACATTTTGAAAGAGTTCTTTCCGAAAAAGGTTTAAGAGATAAAGTAAACATCGTTGAAACGGGATGTCGCGGCTTTTGCGAAATGGGACCGTTGGTTGAAATTTTCCCTGAGCATACCTTTTATTGCAAAGTAAAACCGGAAGATGTGGAAAAAATCGTCGAAGAGACTTTAATCAAAGGAAATATTATTGAAGACATGGTCTTTGACAATATTCCCAAAGCGGAAGAAATTCCTTTCTATAAAAAACAAATGCGCCGTGTTTTGGGTATTTCCGGCTTGATAAATCCCGAAAACATTAACGACTCTATTGCCAATAATGCCTACAAAGGTTTGAAAAAAGCTCTTACCGAAATGACTCCGGAAGATGTTATCGAAGAAGTAAAAAAATCTTATCTTCGCGGACGAGGCGGAGGCGGATTCCAAACCGGTCTCAAATGGCATTTTACTCGTCAAGCAAAAGGCGAAAAGAAATATATTATATGTAATGCGGACGAAGGCGACCCGGGCGCATTTATGGATCGTTCCATTTTGGAAGGAGATCCTCATAAATTAATTGAAGGTATGCTTATTGCTGCTTACGCCATCGGAGCAGACGAAGGTTATGTTTATGTCCGAGCTGAATATCCTCTTGCTATTCACAGATTGGAAATTGCCATTTCTCAATGTGAAGAATTCGGTTTATTGGGCAAAAATATTATGGGAACCGATTTTAATTTTAAACTTAAAATAAAGCAAGGAGCAGGAGCATTTGTCTGCGGAGAAGAAACAGCTCTTATCGCTTCTATTGAAGGTAAACGCGGAATGCCTACCGTAAAACCTCCTTTCCCGTCCGAAAAAGGTCTTTTCGGAAAACCTACCAACATCAATAATGTGGAAACTTTTGCCAACGTTCCTTTAATCTTATTCCACGGCGCGGAATGGTACACTCAGGTAGGAGTCGAAAAGAACTACGGAACCAAAATTTTTGCCATGACCGGTAAAGTAAGAAATACCGGTTTGGTGGAAGTTCCTCTCGGAATTACTTTAAGAGAACTTGTTTTTGAAATCGGGGGAGGAATCGGAACAGGCGGAAAATTTAAGGCTGCTCAAATAGGAGGTCCTTCCGGAGGATGTCTTACTGAAGAACACTTGGATATGCCTTTGGACTTCGATTCGCTCAGAGCTGCCGGCGCAATGATAGGATCCGGCGGATTAGTTATCCTCGACGATAAAACCTGTATGGTCGAAACTGCTCGTTATTTCATGAGTTTTACCCAAAACGAATCTTGCGGAAAATGTATTCCTTGTCGCGAGGGAACAAACCGAATGCTTGAAATAATGGAAAGAATAGTAAAAGGAAACGGTACCGAAAGTGATATCTTGATGCTCGAAGAATTGGCTTTAACCATAAAAGAAGCCAGTCTTTGCGGACTCGGTAAAACCGCCCCGAATCCCGTATTGTCAACTTTAAAACTATTTAGAAATGAATACATCGCTCATATAGAAGATAAAAAATGTCCTGCCGGAGAATGTGTTGATTTAAAAACATTTATTATTGACCCGGATAAATGTAAAGGATGTTCAAAATGCGCCAGATTATGCCCCGTCAGTTGTATTGACGGTAAAATCAAGAATCCCTATAAGATCGATACGGAAAAATGTACAAAATGCGGAACCTGTCTTGCTGCTTGTCCGTTCGATGCGATCTATGTAGCATAGGCTGACATAACTTCGGAGGAAAAATGAATAAAAAATACATGACAGTAAACGGGAAGAAAGTTGCTTTCACAGGCAAAGAAAAAAATCTTCTTACCGTCATAAAAGGCATGGGTATAGAAATACCTACATTTTGTTACCACTCGGCTCTCAGCGTTTACGGAGCTTGCCGCATGTGTATAGTTGAAGACGAAAAAGGTAACATCATGGCTTCCTGCTCCATTAAACCTCAGGAAGGCATGTCCATCAAAACTCATACCAAAAGATTAATGAACATGCGTCGCATGATTCTTGAATTATTGTTGGCAAACGATCATCAGGATTGTACTATTTGCGATAAAAGCGGAAGTTGCCAACTTCAAACTCTTGCGCAAAACATGGGCGTAAAACAAGTCCGTTTTGACCCGAGAAAAGAACGCGAAGCATTAGATAAAAGTTCTCCTTCCATTATCAGAAACCCCAACAAATGTATTCTTTGCGGAGATTGTGTTCGTATTTGTTCGGAAGTTCAGGGAGTCGGTGTACTCGGTTTCATGAACAGAGGTCCTAAAATAGAAGTTTCTCCGGCTTTCAATAAACCGATTGCCGATGTTGACTGTATCAATTGCGGTCAATGCGTATCTGTCTGTCCTACCGGCGCTTTATTGGTAAAAGACGATACCATGAAAGTTTGGGAAGCCATTAATGATCCCGAAAAACTTGTCGTTGCTCAAATTGCTCCGGCGGTAAGAGTGGCAATCGGAGAAGAATTCGGCTTAAAAGACAGCACCAATTATCTTTACAAAAGCGTGTCCGCTTTAAGACTTATCGGAGTTGATTATGTCTTCGATACAAGTTTTACCGCAGATATGACCATTATTGAAGAAACTCACGAATTTATAGACAGAGTAAAGCAAGGTAAAAATTTGCCTCACCTTACTTCCTGTTGCCCCGCTTGGGTTACTTACGTTGAAAGAAATTGTCCGGACTTAATCAGCAATCTTTCAAGTTGTCGTTCTCCTCAGGGAATGTTCGGTTCTTTGATCAAAAAATATTTTGCCAAGCAAAAAGGAATTGATCCGAAAAACATTTTCGTTGTTTCCGTAATGCCTTGTACAGCCAAAAAAGCCGAAGCGATAAGACCTCAATTGAGTACGGAAAAAATGCAAGATATCGATACGGTTATCACTACGGTAGAGTTTGCCAGAATGATCCGTAAAATGGGTATTCAATTTGCCGATCTTGAACCTTCATCTCTTGACATGCCTTTCGGATTCAGCAGCGGCGCTGGAGTTTTATTCGGGAACAGCGGCGGAGTTGCCGAAGCTACTCTTCGTTTTGCGGCAGAGAAACTTTCCAAAGAACCTCTTAAAGACGTTAACTTTGATGATGTCAGAGGTTTGGCAGGCGTTAAATCCGCTCATGTTGACATAAACGGAACGAAAGTCAGAGTCGGAGTTGTTTCCGGTTTGGCAAATATGAAAGAAATTATTTCCAAAATCAGAGAAAATAAATCAGAATTTGATATTATTGAAGTTATGGCTTGCGCCGGAGGTTGTATCGGCGGCGGAGGACAACCTGTTCCGAACAATATAGAAGCCCGTAAAAAGAGAAATAAATCAATTTACAGCATAGATAGTCAGGCTCCGGTTAAAAAATCTCAGGAAAATCCGACTATTAAGCAAATATACACTGATTGGCTCGGAGAACCCAACAGTAAAGTTGCTCACAGAGCCTTGCATACTCATTACGGCTCCAAAAAGAGAATAGACGGAATGGAAATATTGGACAGCAAGAAAACGACTGAGGAAAAATTAACCGTTTCCGTTTGCGTAGGAACAAACTGTTATCTGAAAGGTTCTTATGATGTCCTGCAAAAATTAATCTCTTTGAGTAAAGAGTATCAAATTGAAGATAAAGTTGAATTTAAGGGAACTTTCTGCCTTGAAAATTGTGCTTGCGGTCCTTCAATCAAACTCAGCATTTCCGATCATAAATTCGGTTTGGCTCACGAAGATGTTGAGGATTTCTTCAAAAATAATATTCTTTGCCACTTCAGTAATTAATTGCTTTAAAAAAGTAAATTATCTTAAGTTAAATCGACGGGTTATTTTATTGACTCGTCGATTTTTTTATTTACGGTTTTAATGCCTGCAAAAAAATAAAAATAAAGCATTATGTGAACTCTCTATTTTACGATTTTTATGCAATAGCGGTACAATTTAAGAAAATTATTATTTGTTTTTAAGCGGAAATTTTTTTCCTCTTCAACTCTAAGAAAATTAAAAAAACAAAAATATGTTAACTCTTGTCTGACTATAATTTATTGTTATTTAATAAGTTGTATCCATTGTTCTTTTTCCGGCGCAAGGATTGCATTTTAGACGGTCGGTTGAATAATATTACGAGAAACCTGATTTCGACGGGAATCGGGGATTAAAAAATGAAGAGGCATTACTGCCCATCCGGTTTGGTTTGGGGATATTTTTTCCCCGCCTTTTTTTAATGATTAACGGAGAAAATCATGAAAGTGAAATTTATCTTATTAATATTTGCTTTGCCTTTTATTATTTCGGCTCAAGTCAGAATAAAGGATATTGCCGAAATAAACGGTTTGGAAACAAAACAGCTGATCGGTTACGGTTTAGTCGTAGGATTGGACGGAACCGGTGACGGAAGCAGTTCTCAAATGACTGCGCAAAGTATTAAAAATATGATGGAACGCTTTGGTGTAACTATTCCGATAAATAAAATTCGTCCCAATAATATTGCTTCCGTTATGGTAACGGCAAATCTGGAACCTTTCGTCAAAAAAGGAAATAATATTGATGTTACGGTTTCTTCCATAGGTGATGCCAAAAGCCTTGAAGGCGGAACCCTTTTGCTGACCCCGCTTATTTCTGTTTCCGGAAAACAATATGCTTCTGCTCAGGGACCTGTTTCCATTGGCGGTTTCAATTCAAGCGGAAAATTAAACAAAATAAGAAAAAACTACACGAACGTAGGTCGCGTTCCGAACGGAGCCGTTGTTGAAAGAGAAATTTCATCAGGATTTATTCAGGACGGTCAATTGATCTTGGATTTGTATGAATCTGATTTTACTGTAGCCAGTCGGATTTTGGATGCGATAAATATTAAATTCGGAAAAAGATTAGCATATTCCGAGGATGCTGGTTCGATTAAAATAAACGTTCCCGAAAAAATTAAAGCGGATAATCTTTTGGTTGATTTTGTCTCGCAAGTGGAAAATTTAACGGTAAAACCTGAAGCTAAAGCTAAAGTCGTGATAAATGAAAGAACGGGAACCATTGTTGCGGGCGGAAATGTTACTGTTTCGGAAGTGGCAGTTTCTCACGGAAATCTGACCATAGAAATTTCTGCCAGAGAAAATAACCTGGAACTCGGAGGTCTTGAATATAAAGAGACTGAAGAATTTGTCGAAGCAAAATCCGATCCTGCCAGAGTCTTGGTTTTGGAAGCTGCGACCGTAGCTGAACTTGCCGGAGCATTAAACTCCATAAAAGTAACGTCCAGAGATCTTATTTCTATTTTTCAATCCCTTAAAGTTGCCGGAGCCTTACAGGCGGAACTTATTATCCTGTAGGAGGCATCATGATTAATTTTGATAACAGAATATCAGGATTTAAAATAAATTCGGGCTTGGATTCCGTTGAGCTTGCGAAAGCTGAATCGGGAATGAAAAGGAATGCCGAAAAAGCTTCTGCTCAATTTGAAGCTTTGCTGGTAAAAAAAATGTTGAGTTCAATGACTGATACTCTGAAAGAAGGAGCATTTTTCGGAGAGGCAAAAGGAAATGATTTTTACATGGGTATGTTTTTGAGAGAAGTTTCAAGATTAATCTCCGAAAAACAATCATTCGGTCTGAAAGAACAAATTATTGAACAAATTAAATCGGGCAAAAATGAAACAGAAGAGACAGAGATGCGTCCTTTGAAAAGATTTGATTTTATTAATAAAAACATAAGCCTGAAGCTGAATTCTCCTGCCTTGAACGGAAGATTAGAAAAATTGCGTCCTTTGATTGAAAAAGCCGCAAAAAAATACAACATTGAACCGGAACTCATTATGGCTGTTATTTCTCAGGAAAGTTATGCCAATCCTAAAGCGGAAAGTTCTGCCGGAGCAAAAGGATTGATGCAAATAATGGATTCTACCGCAGTAGGTCTGGGCATTAAAAACAGTTTTGATCCTGAAGAAAACATCATGGGCGGAACTGAGTATCTTAAAATACAGCTTGATCGATACAAAGACAGAAATTTAGCTCTTGCCGCTTATAATGCAGGACCGGTTAACGTCGATAAATACAAGGGAATCCCGCCTTTTAAGGAAACCCGAAATTATATTAAAAACGTAAACGGATATTTTAATAAATTTAAAAATAATAAAACTGAATTGAAATGAAATTAAAGGAGTTTGCCATGAATGCTCTTACCTCAGATTTTTTCCGTACCTGGGAAGATGAAATTGCGGCTTATCAGGAAGTATCGATAGTACTTTCAGAGCAAAAATACGCTTTAATGAACTGGGATATAAAATTATTTCAGGAAATAAGCCAAAAAGCCGCTCTCCTTATCGGAAGAGCTCACTCGACAACCAACCGCAGACATGACATGATGGAAACTCTGTTTCTTACTTTGGACTTGAATCCGGAAGATAACTCTTTAAAAGAACTTTCCGGTTGTTTTAAGGAACCCGAAACTAAAGAAAAAACAGATATCTTCTTTCGTGTGTTCAGCAATACTTTGAAAACCATCGATAAACTCAGCGGTGAAAACAAAGAACTGATAAGAACCGGCTTGGAAATGGTCGGAGATAATCTGGAAACAATTGCCGATATCATAGATCGCGATCGCGTGTACAGTCGTGTGGGAATGATTACTCAAAACAGAAAATCCATTCTTTTAAACAAGAGGATTTAAAATGAACAACTTGTTTTCCATAGGTCGTAAAGCCATAATGGTAAATGATTACCGACTTAATATTACCGGTCAAAACATTGCTAATGTTCATACTGAAGGTTACAGCAGGCAAAGGGTTGATCAAGTATCGTCTGATCCTAAAAATCAATTAGGATTTCAAATAGGAACAGGATCGGAGGTTTCGAGTATTTTGCGAGTGAGAGATGTGCAACTTGATAATAATTTTCGCAGAGAAAATACCGAATTCGGATACTGGAAAGGCGTAAGCGATAACCTTACTCAGACAGAAAACGATTTTTTGGAACCTTCGGAGGCGGGATTAAACAATCGTTTAAATGTGTTTTTCGATAAATGGGAAGCTGTTGCCGACAATCCGACAAGTATTGCCGATCGTGATTTATTGGTTGAATCAGCTGTTATGTTAACGGATACTTTTCATAAAATCGATAATTCTCTCAATGAAAGAAGAGAACAAATCAATAAAGACTTAAATCGGGTTAGAAATGAAATTAACGCTTTGTCAGAGCAAATTGCCGAGTTAAACGGAGATATTCGCCAAACGGAATTATCCGGGAAACAAGCCAATGATTTGAGAGATAAATTTGACATTTTGGTTGATCAGCTCTCCGAGTACGGATCGGTTCGGGTTCAAGTAAAAAGCGGCGAAACGGTCTCGGTTTATTTCGGCTCTGATGAAATTGTAAATCATGACACATCCCGTAAACTTCAAAGTGTTTCGGAAACTGATGACGGAATTGAAATCAATAAACTTGTCTGGGAAAATACCGGCAGAGAAATAAGTGCTTTGAACGGAGGGCTGATCGAAGGATTATATCATGTCAGAGACGATATAATTCCGGGTTACAAAGATAAGCTCGATACTCTGGCATCGGAGATAGTTTCGCAATTAAATTCTATTCATAATAAGGGATTTAATTTGGGTGATCCTCCGACAGTCGGTTTTGATTTTTTCGATTCCGTAAATACGGATGCCGGAAATATTTCCGTAAACAAGAGTATTTTAAATGATTCAAAAAATATTGCTGCTTCCAAAGAAGGAGCAGACGGTGATAACAGAACAGCGTTGGAAATTGCCGATTTAAGGTTGCATTCTGATATTGAATCATCAACCTTTTCGGATTTTAACGCTCAACTTTTGGCAAAAGCGGGAAGTGATACGGCAAACTCCAAATCAATGGCAGAAATGCAAAAAGCTGTATCTGAACAATCAAATCAATTTAGGGAAAGCGTAAAAGGGGTCTCCATGAATGAAGAGGCTGCTGATTTGATAAAATATCAGCAGGCATTTCAAGCGTCTGCCAAGATTGTGCAGGCTGCCAGGGAGATTATTTCGACGGTTTTGTCTTTAATACGATAAAATCTTTTAACATCGAATAAAAATGACCAGGGACGGTCAACTCCGAATAAAAAAGGAAAACCAAGGAAGGTAATAATGCTTATTCTTACAAGAAAAACGGGTGAATCAATAATTGTGGGCGACAATATAGAAATCGTAGTTGCCGAAATCAATAAAAATTCGGCAAGGATCGGCATCAAAGCTCCCAAAGATTTATCTATTTACAGAAAAGAAATTTACGATAAAATTTTAAAAGAAAACGAAAAAGCAGTCAATACGGATATTGATCAAAATACTTTTGAACAATTGAATGATTTGGTCATGACCCGCATCGGAGGCTAAAATGAGAATTACCGGCAATATGGCTTTGTCTTCTTTGTACGGACAGGTCAGCAAGAACATGGAATCATATCGCAGAATTCAGGAACAGGTCAGCACTGAAAAACAATTGTTGCGTCCCTCTGATAATCCTGGAGGAATGGCAAGCCTCAACAACCTGAATACGACGAAATCCGCCAATGAAAAATATATGCAAAATATGGACGAAGCAGATACTTATCTCAAAGCAACCGATTCGGCTTTGTCGCAAATTAACGATATTTTGGCGGAAGCTCGAACTGTTGCGGAATTAAATGCTACAGGCTCCTCGAATAACGATGTTAATGATATCGGAGCTCAAGAAATTCAACAATTGATAGACCGTTCCTTGAATATTGCCAATACCAGAGTGAGAGATCGTTATATTTTCAGCGGATATAATACGGACAAACCTGCTTATTCCGAATCAGGAAAAATACTTGAACCTATGGCTGCCGCCGGAAACTTATATACAGGCAAAACTTTTTCTTCTGGAGAATTTACCGGAAAAGAAAATAAATCTTATCTGGTTAGAATCGTTACCGCCGGGCAAACGGGCGGAGCTGAATATAAAGTTTCCGAAGACGGAGGCAAAACTTGGGGTTCAAACCGTATCCTTACTTTCGAAACAGCGATTTTTGATGATGCGCACGGGAAAGATGAGGGTGTTAAATTGAGATTTGAAACCGGTACTTTTGCGGTTGGTGATCAATTTCAAATAGACGTTGTTTCCGGCAAATATCAGGGAGACGACGGAATAATTGAATTTAACGGCAGTAAACATGCTCAAATCCAGACTAATCTTTCCGGGCAGGAAGTTTTTGAGAACAATAATTATTTTGATATAATGTACAGATTGAAAAGAGCATTGGAAAATCATAATCAAAATGAAATAGGCGAATCTTTGGAACAATTAAAAACCTTGCAAAGCGATTTTAAACAGGAAACCGCAAAAGCAGGAGTAAGACTTAATCAGATAGAAGTTGCTCGCTCGAATATGAAAGCTGTAACCGAACGGGTTTCAAATAATATTGCAGACATAGAAAATGTCGATGTATATAAGGTCTTATCTGAAATGACAATGTTTGAAAGCGCCTTAAACAGTTCGGTAAAAGCTCTTTCCAAGGTATTGCCGAACAGTCTTATTAATCTAATTTAAAAAGGAGAATAAAATGATAGTCAAAACAAAAAGATTCGGAGATGTTGAATATGATCCGAAAACGGCGATTGTTTTTCCCAAAGGAATTTTGGGATTTCCCAAAGAAAAGAGATTTGTCCTTTTGGACCCTAATAAAAAATCTCCTTTAAAATGGCTTCAGTCTTTGGATCGTCCCGATTTGGCATTTGTAATTACCGATCCTCTTATTTTTAAGCCGGAATACGAAATTAAAGCTTTTAAATCCGATTTGGAAGAACTCGAAGCTGAAGATTTTACTCATATTACTCAATTTGTAATAGTTACCGTACCGCATGATCCGTCAAAGATGACGGCAAACCTTAAAGGTCCTTTGCTTGTTAATTTGGAAAATAATTTGGCTAAGCAATTGGTCTTGGATGACAACAGTTTAAGTTTGAAATTCCGTCTGATACCGGAAGAGAAGGCGCGAATTGCCGGATAATCAGTCAAAAATGCCGGTATTCCCGCAAGCTGTGAGAATACCTTCCATTTTTGATTCTAAAATAAAAATGAAAAAAGGAAGGATAATATGGGACCTTAAAGTTAAGTTATTAACTCTTAATTACGGATACTTTTTATTGTAATTATTGTTTACGCATCCAAAAGAATATACGATGATATTATTTTCTTCTAACGAATAACTTCCCTTTAAATTAACTTGTTTTGCCTTTTTCTCAGATTAATTAAAACTGTTCTCTTTATTGATTTTTTCAAGTAAATTATTTCTTGTTCCCCCCCCCCAAAAAAATACTGTTTTAATACTATTAACATTTTATATTATTCAGATAGAGTAAATACTGTATTACTCTGATATTTTCATTTTTTTGTTCTGGCTCTTTTATCAATTTATTAAAATAAAAAGTTATCGGAAACTTATTCCCTTTTAGTGTGAACGATGATGACATAATGGAATTAAAACGTTTACTGTGAATACAAGAAATAAAAAGGGTTTAACGTTTTTAATTACGTTGCAATATATTTTATTTTGGGTAATATTTATTTATATAACAGAATGTTAGGATTATTTTAATGTATTGTCGAATAATTGACCTTGACGCTTGGCATAAAGTTTGCAAAATGCAATGTATCTTAATTAAAAAAAAAGGAGATGCAGATGAAAAAAACTTTCATTATCATGATGCTGGTTTGTTTTGCTTTCGCAGGAGCTTTATTCGCTCGCGAAGCAGTTGTTTTTGATAACAGCAAACTGACAAGTCAAAATGCGACAAGCGCAAAAAATTTCGTAAAACAACCTATTCCTTACAGAAATATCGGTTCAAGAGAAATTCTTTTTGAACAAGCCCCTATCGGATCACAAGAGAGTAATTGGTCAATAGGCGTCAGCGATATGGGATACGGAACTACCGGAGCCGGTTTAGTACATGCCGATAATTTCACCGGTGTTCAAGGAACAATTACAAACGTAAAAGTTACAGGTCTTAATCTTGTTAACAACGGCTCATGGGCAGAAGCAAACGAAGATCCCATGAATTTTATCGTTAGTTTTTATGAAGATAACAACGGTGCTGTGGGAGATCTTGTTTCCTATCAGGAAATTAACGGAATTGCTCGCGTTGCAAACGGAGATGATTACATCGGTTTTATTGCTTACGAGTGGGATATTGTCTTAGAATCTCCCGTAAACATGGAAGCTGGCTGGGTTGCTGTTGCCGGTAACAATAACGATACCGACGGTTGGTTTTTGTGGGCAAATTCGGCAGAAGGCGACGGAATCGAATATAAAAATGAAGAGGGTTCCGGTTGGTTACCTCAACAGACTGAGGAACCTGTTGACAGAGCTTTTGTTCTTACTGGAACAGTTTCCGATGAAAACGCTCCTGCTGCAGCTTCTAATTTAGTTGTTACTCCGGATGAAAACGGCGGAAATTCAGCAGTTATTACTTGGACAAACCCATCTTTAACTTATTCGGGATCCGCTTTGAATGACTTGGATCAAGTTAAATTGTATCGCGGAGATGAATTGTTGTTTACTGTAACTTCTCCTGCTATAGGCGGAAACGAAAGTTACACCGATAATGCTATTACCGAAGCTGGTCTTTATAATTATAAGGTTGTTGCCTCAAATGATATGGGCGACGGTCCCGCTGCCGTAAGCGAAACAGTTTATATCGGTCAAGATGTTCCGGCTGCCGTAACCGAACTTAATCTTTCTGTTGAAGATACTTTTACTGCAGTATTAAACTGGGTTAACCCGACCGAGGGTCTTAACGGCGGATATTTTGACAATATTATTACCGGTTATACTATTACCAGATCTGATGATGTTGTTTATGAAGTAACCGGAGAAACAACAACTTGGTCTGAAACTCTTGCTGAAGATATGAGCGGATATTATTCTTATACTGTTGTTCCTGCTAATGCATACGGTAACGGCGGAAACGCTGTTTCCAATGTTGAATGGGTAGGCTCAACTCTTTCCGGTATCCTTGTAATTGATTTAAGTGGCAATGCCACAGGCACTGCTCTTCAAACAACTCTTGCGTCTGTATATGACGGAAACATTACTTTAGCTTCTTCAGTTAACGAATATCCTATAACAAGTGAACTTGATGCTGTTTTTATTTTATTGGGTGTTTTCAACTCAAACCATGTATTGGTTGAAGAAGAAGCAACTCCTTTAGTTGCTTATTTAAATGCCGGCGGTAATTTATATATGGAAGGGGGAGATACTTGGGCTTACAATCAACCTACCTCCGTTCATCCTTTATTCGGAATTGACGGCGTCAGTGACGGCGGAAGTGATTTAGTAAATATTAACGGTGCAGACTTCCTTGAAGGAAACAGTTGGGCTTACTCCGGTGCCAACTCTTGGATTGATCAAATTGCTCCTACAGAAGGAACCGGATCAGTTGTTCTTTTCACTAATGCCGATACAGGTAACAATTGCGGTGTTGCTTATGATGCGACAAACTATAAAACAGTAGGTACTTCATTTGAAATTACCGGTCTTGATGATGTAACGACTGCCGTAAGCGGAATCGTTGATTTCTTCGGAATCGGTGCTCCTTCAGGTTCTCTTTCAGGTATTGTTACCGATGCTGAAACAAACAACCCCATTGAAGGCGCAACAGTAACTGTTGGCGCATTGACCAGAATAACCGATGAAAACGGTGCTTATAACTTCTCTATTCTTCCTGCAGGAGAACATGAGGTTATTGCTTCTATGGAATATTACGATTCCATGACTTTCACGGTTACAATTACAGAAGGAAACGCTACAGCTCAAGATTTTGCTCTTAATCACGTTCCTACTGGAACAGTAAACGGTAATGTTACCTTTGAAAATGCTGCTGTTGAAGGCGCTATGCTTATGATAGACGGACACAGTGCCGAAACAGATGCAAGCGGGAACTATGAAATATCAGGAATTAATCCGGGTGAAAGAGAAATCGTCTGCCAAAAAGAAGGATATGTAACTCAAAGTGCTTCTGTAACAATTACAGGCGGTGAAACTGTAACTCAGGATTTCGTACTTGAACTTATTCCTAATGCAGCTCCTGTATTAAGCGGAAACGTTGAAGATAACGATATTCATTTAATGTGGGGCATTCCCAGCGGTGACGGAATAACTGAAAGTTTCGAAGAATCAGTTCCTCCGGCAGGTTGGGATGCAATTGTAACTAATGCAGCCCAAAGTTGGATGCAAGAAACAATTGTTTCTTATCCTTCCGGTGACGTTATCCCTACAGACGGCGAATTTCAAGCAAAAATTGCTTGGGATTACGGTCATCAGGACGAATGGCTTATCTCTCCGGAATTTACGATCTCGGCAGGAATGAACCTTACATTTGATACTTATATTCATTACGGATCAACTCACGGAGATCATTATTATGTTAAAATATCAACAGACGGCGGTTCAACTTGGACTGAACTTTGGGATGCTTCCGCTTTATCAGAAGCAGATAACCACTATGAAACTCCGATTGATGTAGCATTAAGCGATTATGCCGGTCAATCCGTAAAAATTGCATGGCAAGCGGTTGACGGCGACGGTCAAGGTCTCTGGTACACTTGGTTTATCGATAATGTTGTTATCGGTAGCCGTACCGAAACCGTAAGATTCTCTTCAAATGAATTTGAAAATGTAAGCAAGGCTAAAAAAGTTGCTCGCAGTACAAAAGCTTATTCAAAAGCCGGCGATGTTGTTGTCGTAACCAATACCGTTGAATCATTCCGTCCTGTTCAAGGCTTTAAGCTTTACAGAGGAACTGAAATGATCGGCGAATTCGGC